>Ga0157363_1006919_pt1 | contig 10710 bp, 5 predicted proteins | sample AttsexASBM1_FD_111477 | JGI IMG/M metagenome (GOLD analysis project Ga0157363, IMG submission 111477) | Fungus gardens microbial communities from leaf cutter ant in Ribeirão Preto, State of São Paulo, Brazil - Atta sexdens ASBM1 | ecosystem: Host-associated > Fungi > Mycelium > Unclassified ...
AATTTTTTTTTATTCTATTTCAAAGTCCTTTAAGAGATTTATAAGAATAAAAATGGTTTCTAATCTCAATTTTAATTGTGCCATTTTTTCTTCTCAACCTTAATGCGTCCGCGCTGCCTGGGCTTCCCCAACATTTCATAAAAATATTTAAATTGAATTATAAATAAAAAAGAAATAATAACTGTAATAAAAGTAAATTATATACTTAATAATATAATATCACATTATTATTAATTATTGATGGTTATTATAAAGAATTTTTTGAAATAAAAAAACTAATACTTGCATATATCATAATACTGTAATAATATACGTACTATTTCGCAGATCCTGATTTTCTTTTTCAAGTTTGACAATACGAGGAGTAATATCTTGATTTGCGGTATGAGCAAGTGCTGCAATATCATCCATCTGAAAAATAAATGTGATAAAAATATGTGATGAAAAAAATATGATTTGATACTATAAAAATTATATTTCCTACTGTAATATAATTAGTGAGATCAAATAAAAAATAAAAATTTGATTGTTGTATCCAGTCTTATTCATAGAAATTTTAACATTCGTTAAACTAATGTTCTTATAATTAATATATTACTGTTTTAATAAACTAATCTCAATCATTTATTGTTATTACAATAATATATATATATATATATTAATATAATAGCAACATACAATAAACATTTTCACGTGAAAAACATAATAGTTAATAGTTAATTTACAAATGTAAAATTCTTTTCATTTTATTTTTCATTCGCAACATTAGTTTTATATTTCAAAATGCCTAAGAAGCGATGAAAGAGGATGTGAGAACAGATTTAAATAAATATATGAAAATGTTAAATTAGTAAGCAGATTGTGAAAAATTACATTGTATAAAGAGTGAGCGAAGAGAGTGCAGTACTCACACACTGTAAAGACTGTTTAATATGCTGCCGAGCCTTCGCAACCTCATTGGCCAAACTTCCAACAGGAGGCATTGGACAAGTGGACTGTTGAGCCTGTATCCACCGAGATTAAAAGTAAGCTCACACCCAGATTGATTATTCGAAACTACATGCCATATCTCCACTAAAGTTTATATTAATAATATTAATAAAACAAAAGATCCTAATGTACACAGAGATGCATGTATTTAAATAAAATATTAAAATATTTCTTTAAATATTCCTTTTTTCTTTATAAAAAAAAAATAGAATAATTATAATATAATAATCTCTAAGAGTATTGACATAAATAATTATTCTTTGATAATAAAAATTAATTAAATGTTATTAATTAATGTTATCAAAAAAAGACATATATATTTATATACACACATATTTACTTTTACAAAAAATATACAAATATAATATTTTAAAATTGACATTGAACAATTTTGGATATTTATTAAGCTAGCATATGTGGAGATAGACATTGCGCATATTATAGCAGAAGTATTAAGAAGTGAAATAATATATTTTTTAATATAAAAATGCGGCAAAAATAAACAGTATTTACAAATCATTAAAGTAAGTACGTTTTTATTATACATATATTTTTATTAAAGGAAGAAATATGGAAAACTTGTTGAATTATTAATTAAATAAGCATGCAATTAAAAATTCACTAACATACACAAATACAAAAAAAATTGTCTACACAAAAAAGAAAATAGAAAAATTTTCCAAAGTATTATCTTACACATATTTTAATGATAATATGATATAAAGAGTTATGATATAAATACTATTAAGCAAGTTATTTCGAAGTTGATAATGTTAGAAGTATTTTTAAATAAAAAATTTTAATCTATTAATTTAAATTTATCAACAAAAGTATTAGAATTTATTCTTTGTGATTACTTTTTATTATTAAATCAAAATATGTAGATTTTAAACCGCCAATTGGATCCGGCGTTAAATTGTAGGTCCCATATATTAGTGGATATATGTATATTCGTCAACATGCATGGCAAGCGTGGCATTTTACTGCCAAATTCCTTCCTTCCAAAGACTATATATAATGAAAAAAGGTTGGAAAAGGCCGATATCCAGGAATGAACGAAATCAGGCTGATGTATAGATTTTATACCTTTCGCGAATATAACAGATCCTTTTTTCACAATTATAAATGTATAATTAAATCATTAATGACGATACATGCATATGCCATGCATTTATAGCAGACAGAAATAATACAAGTAATTACAGTAAACCTCTCAGTGCAAAATGAAAACAAAATGGGACAAAAAAACGGATGCCATTCTTTTAATTGCAAAATGTAATAGACGCGCTTTTCTATATGACAATATAATATGAAATAAAATTAAAAAAGTAAAGTCAACTGAAAATACAATTTGTCTATGTCGTATCGAGACACACTGAACAGTAATCATTGGGTAAATGACACCCACAGATTGCATTAGAGCATATACCTGGTCGAACAATTGTTCTTTATTCCTTGCGAATGGCACTGCAGTTTCTTTATTTTCCCCGAGATCAGTTCCTCCATTTCCTCTATTTTTATTTCTCGTATCTTCCTTGTTCCTTTTCTCTTTAGCCTCTTTCGCATTATATTTTTTAGATTTCTCGCTCGGAGAAGCATTCTCCTTCTCCTTCGCGTTATCCCTTATGTTATCAAATTGTTCACATGTTTTTGCGTTTTCTTTATTCTGCATGTTGCATACGTCCGCAATATCTTTATTGATGGTTTTTGCATTCTTTCCTTGGCATTTGGAACGTTTCATATTCGTTTCATTCGACTCATGAGCTAACTTGTTGTCTTTAGATTTTTCAGCCTTAGATTTCAATGTATTAGTATTGATTAGATCTTGGCACTTGTCAATTATAGAATTGTCAGATTTAAGCGTGCAGCCTCCCGCAATCTTACGAGACACCACCTTGAAATATGTTCCAAGCTATGCAAGTATAGGTCAACGTTTTCCAAATAACACAAGAAGCAAAAACAAAATCGTTTCTTTTGTGCAACCGATACGTATAACTGCTACTTAACATGTATTATAATTAAACACGTTTATATAATCATGTAAAGTGTTTAAATATGTTGGCATATAAGCATTAGATTTGCATAATGCTTGAATTTTAGACCAAAAGATATGAAAAAAACATGACTTACAATATCAAAAAATTACAATACTATTTTATCGGTTCACCTTAAAAATGTAGAAAAAAACTTGAGATTATACTGAGAAAGAATTTTACATTTCTCATTGTACAAAAATGTTATAGATATCTTGTATGAAGTATGAAGAGAGAAAGAGAGCAAAGCTAATTTTGTTATCACCAGATATTCCCGCGTATTTGTGTGTTAGAAATGTTAGTAAGTTATACAGTAACACAAACATGATGCATACACAAACATAGGAGAATGACACTAGGCGGCACTAGCTATGGATGCTATGATTAGGACTAGTAAATTCACTTGATAAATTATGAATGTATTATACTTTCTCAAAGGATATGGATTTAAAAAAATCTTGGTGTTATTTAAAATTCATGGTTATTAAAGACAAATAATTTACCCAATGATCTATATGTTTAAACATTTTTACTCTATCCCATTCCCTGCCGACAACTCTCTTTATTTATTGAGCAATGGATGATCGCAGCAACAACAATTCCTTACCTTGGCCATTTTCTCAAAATACTGCCGTTCTGCTTTGTCGTAGGATGGCTTATCAAACCATACCTTTTCTTTAGCTAGTGCAGCGGTTGCTATTGTAGCGGTTGTCATCTTTTCGGTATTTTACTTTGAATGAAGTAAAAATGCTATGAATTTCTGTAAATAAGACAAGAGAAGCAGGATAAAAAAAGATTCAATTTACATGCATAAACATGATTTTTCAGGTTTTTTTTAAACCGTGATTAAAAATTGAGATTAAGATTGGATCGAAATTTAATTTAAATTTAAAATTCACTAAACTTGAAATTAGCTTTTTTTTTTGACTGATTAAATCCCAATCTAAATTCAATTTCTCTGATCACAGCTTTATTGTGTTCAAGAATCAGTTAAGAATAAAAATATCATGAATTATAACATTCATTATATTTTATTATATAAAAGTACAATTTTTTATCTGAAGCATAACAGTAATATATGTCATATAATAATACGTAATTATAAGACTAATAATTATTAACATTAAAACCATGGCTGTGTCACTTTTGACTCATCTGATAGTTTCTGTTTATTTAAATTTGCACGTAAAGTTTTAGATTTTTGTGACTTTTCATAATTAATTACAAGTAATTTTATTTTTTTATGATGACAACCCTTCCTCATAAAAAGCTAGATTTACTTTGCATCATAATTGAATTAATTTAGACCCGCGGTTCAAGTGTTAATTAAATTACATTAAAAATTATCTATTAATTTTCTTTTTAATTTTAAGAATCGTCATTATTAACATATTTAATACGTTATTCATAACTTTGTGCTTAAGAACAACTTTTTTTCATAATGTAAAAATACAATTGCCCTTTTCTTATCTTCTAATTTCATCTAGTAACCGATTTATTGTGTCTTGTTCATTTTCTGGACATACACATGGATGTATGTTTTTTGGTTTAAAATATTGTATAAATTCCTTAAGTTCATCAAAAGAAGCATGCGTGGAGTAACATACATTAAACGTCTTCTCACTAAACTTATCCCACTCTCCAATTACACTCGTATCACGTCCCTTCCATTTTTTTACTGATGGCACAATAGTTAATATGTCCTGTTGAAGGACATTGGTACGACATCTTAGACCCGAGCGATTCATACATGTAGATTTACTCATACATGCATGTATACGTGCATCCAATGGATTATTTGTAACGTGACATGCCAACTCTGGGATACGAATATAACTGTTGTATACATATTCCTTAACATGAATGAGTGTTTTCAAAGATTTTGACAGTTCCATGTAGAGAAACTCAGAGCCATATAAAGCAGAACATTCCAGAATAACGACTTTCCTTGGGCTTTCATCTAGCCATTTTTTTACAACTTTACACATTATATTTATACTTTCTATTCTTGTCGGGAGATAAGTGAAATCATGACCTAAAAATGTTGTATCTAAATACACATTATCAAACTTTTTTGGAAAATTGTTGCAATAATTCAGTGATTTTATTTTATAATAATCTTTTGGATTGATTCTAAAATCTCCAGTATATAATATTAATTTATTCATTTTCTCAAAAACAAACATCACCGAGCCAGGACAATGTCCAGCAGAAGTAAATGTTACAAAAAGAATATCAGTCTCTTCGCTGTTATAATTACTTCTGTATTCAATACAAATTTTTTTATCGACTTCGATATCTTTTACATAAGTTTCTACATTACGCAGGTTTTCATAATACTTATCTTCTAAGAAAACTTTAGTAATACGACTACAATAAAGATACTTATTATACTGTTTCAAATGATCAAAAAACATATTGTTCAAACCACACATGTGATCAATATGACAATGGCTAAGGAAATACACAGAGGAATTCATGTTTTCTCGATCAAAACGATCCACCGAGATGCCTGGTATCTCTTTGATAAGCCCAACGAACGTTGACATTCTGATGTATAAAATCTTCCTGTAATGAAGAATCTAGATATCAACTAAGTCCATACAAACATATGAATGCCTGATAAAATAATAATGGAGCAATAAGTTATTAAGAATAAATCATTTATTTCATTAAAAATTCAATTATATTCAATTAATTTTGTTAAAATATTTAATTAATATTTAGCTTGCAAAAGAATTGCTCTGAATGACCCGATGGATAAAAATCTTTGATTATTTGTTTTCACAATTTTCCACAATTTGTCTTATAAGCAAATACTTATATCCTTTATATTGATGCAAAAATTAATTATTTCACAAATACTGTAACTTTGTAAAACAGCTCTTTCCAAGATTGAATTAAGATGAAATAATGCATGATGTATGTTATAAATTAAATAGATAAAAATTATATAGTTAAATAATCATAATAAAATTATATTGAATTCTAGAATAATTTAACCTTTTAAGAAGGTAGTCAAAACACTTTTCTTACACTATTATTTTAAAAATCTTCTAAAAAAAAAAATATTGTCCACAAATCTTTAAGTTCATTATTTTTACATTCCTCTATCTCATAAGGATAAAAATAATGTAAATTTAACTATAATCTAAATTTATTACTAAAAATATAACTAAAAATAAAATCTGGAATGCTCTAATTACTCCACCTATCTACTTAAAGGTTAAATATATACATACGTATATATATTAGTAGATGCAATGAAAAATTAAAATGAAATGCTTCATTTTCTCGAATAATATTATAAAATCTGAAATTGTTATATAAAAAAAAGTTTAAATTTCTATTCTCCATTCATCTGTATATTCAGATTACCAAATCGCTAGCGATTTTAGAAAACCACTTCGAATTAGACACTTTCGCCACATGTATCATTCCTAATTAAAACAGTAAATTGACGATATTAGACTCAACAGATCGCTTTTCTCGAAATTTCGATGAGATATATATGCGCAATATATTCTATCATGTGCAGTATTGATCGGTGAGTTTGCATGCATTTACGACTTATATTTTTTGTAATATTAGCCAGATTAGCTAATAGTTGATTAGCAGAAATCAAGGAAGAATCAGTTTGACATAAAATAATCTGTTAAATTTAAGTTATACCTCGAGCCACGTCCAGATATCAAATTGGCTCAATAATTGTTCGGTGGCCAAAATTCCAGCGTGCCGCAGGAAAACGTGAAAATCGTGCCAAGACAAAGTGGCTACCAGGATTGCCCAGATATATAATACGTAAGATCGCATCCAGAGCGCGCTCAAGTCGCCCAAAATTACAAAATATTAGGTATGGGAAAAAGTTCGTGGCGTTTTTTTAATGCCATCTAATGGAAAAAACGCCACGAACTTTTTCTCATATCTAATATGATAAATGCATCATTTTTTTTAAATGAAAATGGTGTAATGGCTAATAAGATTATAGTTCCTAACATGTTCATTGGTTACCGCATCACATTTTGCCGTGCGGTAAACGTTTCCGCGTCCAGTGTGCAGGAGCCATTAGGGTGAAATCACACGATGCGGAAAACTGCGGAATAGAGAAGGAGTCAGAGAAGCAACTAATCAGCGTTCTTTTGTATCATTCTGATTTTACCTTTATCTAGGAAGAGCAATCATGGAATGATTCGGAATCCATTAGACCGGGTTCACATCTTGACGGAAAAGCGGAAAGTGGAAAAGGGGAAGTCAATCGCAGTAGTAGTAGGTGGTACACTTCGCTTGTCTTTCTGCTTTCTGCGAGTTCTGATTGGCTTCCGCTTTTTCGCTTTCCGCTTTTCTGTCAAGGTGTGAACCCGGCCTTATAATCAGAATCTAGCGCTTGTCTTTAACCAATCAGTAACTTGAACAAATTCGGCTACGATCTCCTCTTTGATACGCGGAATCGCTAATTTTGTATCACACCATAGGTTAGTTCGAAACCGGGGAACCGGTTGAGCCTTTCTAAGACGTAACAAAAGGAAGAAAATGGAGGACTTCGATTGATACATTTTCTTATGCATTACTTGTTATGCGTTATGCTAAGAGCTGTGCTCCCCATTTAAGGGTGTATCCACACAACTAGCCGCATAAACGTATGTATAAAGAAAATTATCCAATCGCATTTCTTCTATATAGACGAACGTAAAATGTGATTGAATAATTTTTTTATGCGGCTATAGAAGTTTGTGTGGATATATCCTAAGGATCGCAGTAGAAACTCTTGCATAACGCATAATGTATAGTGCATAAAGGAATCAACCAATTGAAATTGTTCTTTTTCATGGAATAAGAGGAAAAGAAAGATTCTGATTAGTTGATTCGCTTATGCACTATGCGTTATGCGAAAGTCTGTGCTGCAGCCTTAAGGCCAGAAGAAGTGTTGTGCATAGAACGCACAGAACACAATTGACGTAAATACCAAATATTCGACGATCGAAAGATGAATGTTATTTTGAAAGTGTTTCATAAAAGTTAATCATTTTCTGTTGTTGTTTATTGTCTGATTTAATATACAATTGATAAGGTAGTAAGCTCAATAAGTGTCATACAGGATACAAGAATGCCACCGAAATGTAAATTTCAAGAAGGTATAGTTTCTTATTCATTTTGTAGTGAAGATTAATTGTTGAACTTTTTTTGTATCTTTGATTTTATGTGAATTGAATTAATATTATGGTTTGTATATTAGGAGAAAAAGTTCTGTGCTTTCATGGACCATTGATCTATGAAGCCAAATGTTTGAAGTCATCTATTACCAAGGAGAAACAAGTTAAATATCTTATTCATTATGCTGGTTGGAATAAAAAGTAAGATTTTTATACATATGTGTGTGTGAACTATATGTAGGATTTATTTATATAATGTTTTTACATAATGTTTATTTATATAATGCTAAAGTTGAATCATATACTGAATTATATATTTGAAAAAAAAATAGTTGGGATGAATGGGTTCCTGAAAGTAGAGTGCTCAAATATAATGAGGCAAATGTACAGAAACAAAGAGAAGTCCAGAGAGCGCACTCAAATCAGCAATCTGCTCAGAAAAACAAAAAGGGAAATACAGCGACTAAAACACAAGGTCGAAGGAGTGAGGGAGGTCGAGAAAAAGATACTGATAGTAGATCAAGCACTCCTGTCGCTGATAAGAGTATGAGTCGTTTTAGTAAAGGTACAAGTAGCTCAGTAATGCCTTCGTCTTCTCATGAGTCTGTGTCTGAACCACCACGTAAAAAACGCAGGTTTGTTATTTAACATCTAATGTTTTTTTACAATTGTGTATTGCAGTTTATTAAAAGAATTTTTTTTTAGTCGTCTAGAGCCGTCTGGCGAGACTGAAGAATATCTTACGAAAATAGAGGTTAAAATCAAGTTACCTGAAGAATTGAAGTTTGTGCTAATAGACGAATCCGAAATAATACTGAAGCATCACAAATTACCTGCATTACCTGTACAAAATACAGTTGACAAAATTCTAGATGATTATGTAGAGACAAAATCATCAGGGAAATCTAATGATATTAGGTATAATGACTGAAAGTCGACAATTATTATTTTATTGAATAATGAAGATTGTAAATTATATTTTATATATGTATATATATTATGTGCACAACATGTCATGATAATTATCTGTTTACAATCTGGATATTTTTAATATATTTAAAATTTTACTCTCAAATTTCTTTCTCATTTTTTAAATCAAATTAATTTTTATAAAATGTTTTAACATTTGAGTTAAAAAATTATTTGATAATATAAGAATATCAAAAAGTAATGAAGACTTTCATATTTTCTGAAAAAAAAAATAATAAAAAATTTAGGCTGGATAAAAAAGATCTAGATTACAAACAAAGGGAGCAAAATGGGAACAAAAAACTATGATTGCAATTGAAGCATTACCTCTATTTCAGAGACAGCACGTTGGAAATAACGAAAGGTATTCGGGAATACTTTAATAACACATTGGGCCTTCAACTATTGTATAAATGGGAACGACCGCAGTTTATACAGATAATGAATGACAATCCAGAAGCGTTGCCAAGTCAGTTATACGGAGCGTTTCATCTTCTTAGACTATTCGGTAAAACATTCTATAATATGTTTGTTGTTTTTAACTGACATTATTTAAATGATAATTTTAACTTTGTAGTACGACTCGGTGGTATGCTCTCTTATACGCCCTTAGACGAGAAGAGTATACAGTTATTGCTGTCGCATTTTCATGATTTTCTGCAATATTTGCAGAAGAACAACGCTGTGCTCTTTAATCTTCAACAAGATTACACAGATCCATCACCAGATTATCATCGAAAGTATGGTTAATCTATCAGTTTATTTTTTTTCAAATTTATATTTGAATGTATTACTTATATGCGAAATATTTTACATGACAATCTGTTTACACATAGGATGCTATTTAAATTCATTTTTTACACAACTATCGTATAATCATTTTAAATGAAGTAATATAATAATTTAGCTAATAATAATATAAATAAATTATTGCGAAACAAAGATGATGATATAAAAAAAATTATGATGAAATTATGATTCAAATTATAATTCAAATAGATAACGCGATATTAAGGAGGATTCATAAAATTACCAGATTTTGGCCTAAACGATAGAGTCTTTCTGATATTTCATGTTTTCTATCCATTGACATGCTATTTCTATCCATTGCTGTATCATTTGAAAATTTTTATTTCATAGTTTATAGATATGATGGAAATATATTGAAAATTAAAAGAACACAATTTCGTCGAAATCTGATCTTTGATTGTAATTTTCAATATTTTCCTGCAGTCAATTTGAAATTAATGTTGCAAATGATTCAGCGCAAAAGATATGAAAAAAAAAAAACGTAAGGATTACATTGCTTAGACTAAAATTGGCTGTTTTACTTTTTACTCAATGTTCTGAAGAATGAATAAAATAGATTAATTTTGACCAAAACAATAGAATCTTTTTTTTTTTATTTTTTTGATGTGTTGAATTATTTGCAAACGTTAATTTCAAATTAAACTAATAGGAAAATGTTGAAAATTGCAATCAAAGATCCGATTTCGACAAATTGCTATTTTTAATGCGATTTTCGACATGTCCTCATCAGACCAGTTTGAAATAAATGTTTTCAAATG
>Ga0157363_1006920_pt1 | contig 10709 bp, 2 predicted proteins | sample AttsexASBM1_FD_111477 | JGI IMG/M metagenome (GOLD analysis project Ga0157363, IMG submission 111477) | Fungus gardens microbial communities from leaf cutter ant in Ribeirão Preto, State of São Paulo, Brazil - Atta sexdens ASBM1 | ecosystem: Host-associated > Fungi > Mycelium > Unclassified ...
AAAATTTTATGTAGCATTTATTAATATACGTGTAAAATATTGATTAAAACTTCGTTTGAATAGAATTAGTTTTTCATGAAAGAAATTTGTAAAAGTAGGCTTTTTTTACGTTAGCATGTACACACACACACACACACACACACACACACACGCGCGCGCGCGCGCGCGCGCGCGCGCGCATGCACACATTATATATTCATGTAAATGTAACTCTGTACAAGATGTATTACTCACTTTTATATTTTAATAACTTACGAATTTTTACCGAATATTCGATTTTTTTAAGCACGAAATTGAACAATTTTCGAGTGATTAAAAATAATCGATCTCTTGTGATAAATAAATCGATAAAAGATCAGATGCGGGGTTGAGAATTTTGTCTAAAATTATAACTCTTATTTTGAATTGAATTTTTTGTTAAAAATTTTCTTCTATTTTGCGATTCGCGTCTGAAAATGTTCAACGGAAGTCACTAGGTGACTAGATAAAGGTGTAACGTAGTTACGCTTTACAAACAGTGCAGAAGCGGATCGCGCTGAAAACCTGCCGAACTCCGGAAAACGACACTCGCTATAAATTGCGGCAAATGCGTCGCTCCAGTTCCCCGTTAATCAATGGCGAAAGTTAAGGACGGTAAACTGGATCGCGCATTGTCTCTATTTTTACACGCGACAGTTTCTTGTCGCGAGGTCATCGTAAATCGCGCGTTCGACGATATATGGCAAACAATGTGGTCGGATTTATTGTGTTGTACCAATCGTGGTTAGAAACACTTGATACGACAAATATTTTTAGGCTGTTAGGTAGATACGGACATTTTGATTCATTGCTATTCGACACATGTTCCACTTAATGAGTCTGTATAATACAAAATGATATCTACGTTTACAGTTCATTGGCTATTAATTCGAATTTTTATGACACGCAACTGCGCGTATATCGTTCGTATTTTACGTGCAAATTCTCATAAGTTACTATTCGTTACGTATACATATATTTTTACTAGTATATATTCCTATTATTTATGACGATCATATATCTACACTATCTGTTTTACTCCTATAAATATAAATATATGAATATGATCGAATATAAATACAAGTCTAACGCAGACATGTACCGACTTCAACGCACAAGTCTGAAATGCATTTCTGTGGTTTATTTCTCGCCGAGAGAGAGCAACACCATTAACTAGTCTTGTTCGTACAACTGCATCTCGTCAGAGTTCCATCTCTCGAGAGATGCAACTCATTTAATTTTCATATCGAGCCGACCAACCATCGTAAATCTTACGCAAGCGTCCGCATAAAGTCTTGTTTTAAAATGCGTTTTAGGTCCATCGTAAAAACACTTAGAACCCGAAGTCTGTTTCGTCAGACCAGCGCATTCAAGACATCGTCGACGATCGTAAACGGGCCTCGACAGGAACGTTTCTTTGGTGGTCCTTTAAAGACCTTTAACGACACTCGTAAGTTTGATGCTCGCCGCCATGAAAAATGGTCCCTGAAGATCGTGGGGTTGCTCCCTAAGCACATCGCCGATAAATGTAAAGAAAGCGCTTTTAAGAGAAAGAGCGTTATCATATTCTGCCTTCTCTTACATAGAATAATGTCATCGTTGTTTTTACAAGCATTTTCTTTGCAGACAAACGTTACTAGAGTTATCGCACATATTGATTCGATTTTTACATTGGCTAAATAAAATTCACAGACTCAGAGGGATATTTGCAACATTAAGTAAGACGTTGCAAAGCGATGAGTTGTAAGTGCTATTTTAAAAAATTTTTTAGGAAAAAGGGAAATCTCTTACTATCACTTCAAAAATTCTATAAAAATATTACCGTAATGATTAAAGAACAATTAATTAATCTTTGCAAAAAGTTTTAATTAATTCTAATAATTTAAAAAAGTTGTGTTAAGAGTTGTATAAAGAGTTGCCAAAATTGCGAAACGTAAGTCCAAGTAAAAATGTCAATTACCTAATAGATTACAATGTTTTTAACACTACTCATTTTTTTTCAATTGTAGCACTTTCCATGCTGAAAGAATATTATATGATAAAACACAGTACTTACAACTTATTCATAAAACGCATTTTCACAATTTTAACATTTACAAAATTTTGCTGTGACACGTTTCAAATATTAAATGTTAACAATTTAAAGAATAAGTTGATATAAAGATTTTGATGCATAATAGTCATATATGCGCGTTTGCATTATTGAGAATCGATGAATCATCTATTATGAATGGATTAATTCATTCGCAAGCCCTCGTGCAGCAGACATTTAGGTCGCACAGGCTTGTCTTTATTCACTCATCGTTTACTGTCGCAATATATAAGGACAAAGTAATTAAGGCGCAGCATGATACGTAGATAAATCGAATTGTAGGTTTTTACGAGACCTATTGCCATCCCTATAGCATCGGATACAACGTAAAGACTCACAACTACGTATCATGGTAAGGCGTTACTCTCATGTTATTCAAATTCGAGAATAAATCAGGACCGTCGATACTCCAGCACCGCTTACAACTCCGTGCTTTCGCGAACCCCCTGAAAAATCACGGCGATATGTAACCGTCGTTATAACCAGTATAACAAGACCGAGAACTGTCTGACGCCGCTATTCGAAAATTTCCTTTTTCGTATGTCTGAAATTGGATGTCATTGAATTTTTTTCATACTATCGAGATTATTAGATCCCCTCAAATTTGTCATCTATGTTATTCAAATGCGATCCTCATAAAACGAGATCCTCATTTCAATACGCTGTCAGGGTGTACTTTAAAAATCGTGAAATAGGGGAGACGCAATCATCCATACATAAATACGCATAATTCGTGCGTTTTCGATCGTAAAATTCGCAATAATTGTAAAGAGTATCCATTTTTGTCATTTTTTTATAAAAATATGTGATGTAGAATGTTCGTGTGTATGGTTATAATCATTTGCGAGCTATTTAGCTTATATCAAACATTCATTTCTATGACGATGAAGTTTATTCGATAAGGTTTTCGAACGCACATTGTTTAAACGAATAACAAAGCGTGTTGCATAATAAATAGCAGAGAGATAATTAAAATGGTTAAAGGTAAACGTGTCAAATGGAAATATTATAAGTTTGTAAATTGTGAATGTATTACGAGCTTGCATTTGTAAATGTGAGTAAATAAAAGATACATATTCTCGTATTTAACTCGATATAATGTTTTAATAATTAAAGATTATAAGATTTTTTTACATTATTATGATGAAAGAAAAAACTCGCATATATTACATTAGACCGCAGACATATGCGGTCTCGTAATACACAATAATATACGATTATAAATACTCTTGATTACAGATGAAATTAATTTTGATAACGAATCTTAACGAAGTTGTATCAATTTCAGTATTATCCATTGTAATTTAAACATATTTGAGAATATTTGTTTCTTAAAATATGAAAGTTTTTAATTTGACGCTTTTTTTTATTTGGAGCTAATAGACACAAACATCTCTTATCTTTTAGGATTGTCATTTTCTTTGAGTGCCAAGTTTTCGAACATAAATTTCTTTATTTTATCGTCGTTCTGATAGCATCGCATCGATTATCGATAAAATATTATACGTCATAATTAATTTTTCATTAGTAATGCCATTTTCCCGACAAACATTTAACAATGTTTTTTTTTAATATTTATGTCAAAAATGATAAAGGTCATTGCTTTCAGTTGTCATGAATTTGAAGATATGTAAAGTAATGCACAAATAAATATGGAAATAATGAAAATATGAAAATAATATCAGAAATAATTATATAGGCACGTGATTTTATAATATGCAGTCTTTATTTGATGATTAATATTGGCAATATATTATACACATGATATATTTATCTTGTATTCAACTTATTGTTAATTGAATTGACTAATTATTTTATTACGGAAAATTCTTGCATACGTAATAATAACAATTTTGATAACTGCTTTATAAAAAGGATAAGAATTTTGATAAATTATTTTATAAAAAGGATCCTATAACAATAGATTATATTTATTCTTTTAATCGCTTTGCTTGCAGTAAAAGAAACAAGCTTACTATTTTCCAAAGAAGGTTCTTTTTATATTACTTAATTAAAACAAATAAGTTGTTTCTTATAAATTTTTGAATAAAAAATGATAACGTAAGCTAAATTTCATCAGCAAGTCAAGTTTTCGAAATAATTAATGTTTAATGTAAAATGGCTTTTTTTTGCTTCGATATTCGATATTTTTTAAAAAGTTAATTCTGATCTTGAAATTTTATTTAGAAATCATGAATATATTATTCATCGTTTATAAAATGCATTTTTTAATTTTAATATCCTTAAGCCACGTTATGAAGGATTTAAACATAATGTTTTTTTTAAGAGAGCAAATTTTTTGTCGATAAAATTATATATACTTACAATTTATTTTGTTTGTGGTTATAAAATATTGAAATAAAGAGTGTATTTTATGGGAATAATAACATATTCACGACTTCTCACTAAAATTTCAAGATGATCATGTTAACTTTTTTTTACGAAAAATATATCAAATATTGCAGGAAGCCATTTTTTGTATATTAAACCTCAATTTTTTCGGAAACTGACGTGTTGGAAAATTTTATCTCGCGGCATCGTTTTCAACATTTAAAAATTTATAACAAACACCTTGTCTCTGGTTAAAGTAATTTTTTACTATAAACTAGTGCAATCCGTCAGAGAGAATTCTGCGTGGAGTATCGTTGCGAGGATTGAGCTCAGGGGAACTTAATTAATGCGCGGCCGCATTTGATTACACCTTTAAATCGTGCAATTAAGCGCGACGCACATTTCCGTGCTGATGACGGTTGTCGCTGCGTATGACAGAAATAAAGATCGAAATCACTACCTTGATGACATGGGTTAAACGCTCGTGTTAGTCCAGTTCTTCCTCTCGGCGGCTATCGCCGTCGCGTTTCTCTTCCGTTAATATTAATCGCGATAAAGTGTTTAGCCATTTTATGTAAGCGCGTGCATCAATGCCGGCGGCGGGCGGGCGGGCGACCGGCTGACTGGGCGCGCGTTCGGAAATTACGTGCATTAAAGCTAAACAACGTAACGGCTCGCGTAATAACAACGTCTGCCTTTAGCGCGGCCGCGACCGCGCGCACTGCCGCGGTAATGTAGCATAGTCATGAATACTAAATGCAAATGTTACACGCAAATGAAACAGAGAGGCTGCTGCCGCCACGGCACGAGGAGGGGAGGGAAGGGAGAGGGAGGGGCGGAAGGGAGAGGCAGCCGAAACGGCAGCCTTGCGGTAATTGCATTAATTTTGAAACCCTGAGACGGCTAACGCGAGTACACGTCGTGTTGGCGAAGAACACGATCTAAATACTCTTGGATTCGGATGTCAAGTCACTCACTCCTTTCTGCTTCTCTTTGCTGCTTATACTACTTCTGCCAGTGCTGGTTGACTGCTTGTGTAAATAAGGCCCTTTGACTGTTGCCGTTCTGTTGAAATGCGAACCGGGGTCATTTCATTGACGTAGCATTTACAGACTTTTTACTTCTTTATATGCTTTTATGTTTTTGGGAATATCTAAAAGAGAGAAAGAATTGTGCTTAAAATAGAAACCAATCATTTTTTAGGCATTGTCCGCGATATTATTAAAAATTATTATATTAGAAATTATTACATTAGGATATTATTGTTATTAGAAATATTTGAAATTTTACACACATAGAAAAAATTTTGTTGAAATATTTACAAATTTAAATATTTTCTAAAATAGAATAAATGTAGATACAAATCTGAAAACAAGTTTTTTAGAATATCAAAATAATTATGTAGGAAACTCAAGATGAGCAATGCTGCAAAGAATTTTGATATTCTAACAAACAGTTTGAGAATGTTTTTTATATAATATTTTAATAACCGAACAAAATTATTTTTAAATTTGTATCTAGCTAAATTTTTTAATAATTTAACAAAATCATTCTTTCTGTGTACACAGATAAATATGTACAATACTAGTCGTTATTAATGTAAATTTTATTTGATTAATATCAAACAAAATATCACGCGCTTCGCATATATGAAAGATGTCTTTCTTTTTAACAGTAGAGAACTGTAAACAGAAAGATTTTTTTTTAACTAATGAATTGAATTATAAATTGGGATATTTATCCAAAAAAAATTTACATTAAAAAATTTCTTTTTATTTTTAGTGATACCTTTTGTTGAATTTAAACGAAAAAAAACAGAATGAGACAAAATATTAAAAAGAAGAATTCGTGTATTAATGCTGCAAAGAAAGAAAACGCACAAATTTTAATTCTTTTCTGTCGGGCTTTATAACGGAATTCTATTAAGTTAGTTGTTTTAAACGACTGAAACTTTCTACCAGGACCAATTCGATTTCACAAGTGCACCACGGGCCCTCGTATCTCGAGACGACGATTCCTTATAAGCCTACTTATAACCTGCCTTCTCAGTTGTGAAATTCATGAGAATTCATTTAAGTAAATCTCGGAAACGCAGGAACACACCGAGAAAAATCGCCTTGAAATATCATGGAGCGATTTACGTGTTTACTCCTGTTCTTTCACGGATCTGGAAGCTTTCTTATGGTATTTCCGTTTCTGGGGTCGTCAATGCCTTCCAATTCCTTTTTAAGACCGGCGGCCAAATTCAATATTTTCTTATCGCGTTTACACTATCGAGTACTCGGTCGTTTGTTTACAAGCCGAAGAAGACTCGTCGTTCGCGTTTGAATATGACGCGTTGGTACATATATAAAATAGAACGCTAACTCGACATCTAAAGTGCTTTTTTTTTATTCTTAAATTCTTTTTCATAAAAGGCTTATGAAATTATTTCCAAGTAATTTTTTTTAAATTATAGTTGATACAATTTCCATCCTGATTTCCATCCTGAGTTAAATAATACAGCATAAATAATATATAAGTGTTTCCTTTTCTTTGCTCACAGTTTTTTTTTATTTGAAAATCGAAGAAGACATTATATTCTTATAAAATATAATTCTTATGAATGAAAAACTTGTATTTTGTTCTATACAATATAGATGTAAAGAAGAGGAAAAAAGAATAACATGTAAAACTTACATACAAAAAGAGAATACAAAGAAGAAAATTTTTTTTCATCGCTAAATAACTCTTAAGCGCATTCATCTTCGAACAAAAAAAAAACAAATTGGTCCGGACACTAAGGGAGTTGCTATTGCAACAACGATGACGGATCGAATGTAATCACGTTCTCGTGCGCCATGAACCAGAAAACACGGAGACAGTCGCCGTAATTTCACATAACACTGTCAGACGCTATAATACCGATGTAGACCGAGAACTATTTGAAACAGCACCGTAATCGAGACGTGTATCTTCCGTGTGCTCGCGAACATAGTTGAATTTCATAATTAATCGCTTCGTCCTCGACAGACGTTTGTCAAGCTTCTTCACGGGTGGATTCCATGACTTGGCTTGGGTGGAGTTTCCGTTCTAAATCGTCGTAGATGGTAGTCACTCTCGGCAAACTTCTCTTCAGTGAACGCATGAATTTTCGAATATCACGACTCTAGCATGTCGGGCGAAAGCTCCGAATCGCTCGCGCTTCCAATACTCCTGTGAAAAATGGAACATAAAAAGAGTACACGAATCAAACAGCCCGAAAGATATTTGAGACATGTCTGTCTGATGTTTAAAATGTTTTTTAGATATTTATATTTTTTCTGTTAATTCTCATTTTATTAATCATGATAATATGGCATTCATGTTTATAGTTTGTCTGTAGTTTGTTAACAAATTTAGAATCACTTTTTTAAACAATTATTAATCTTTCAGTACCAATTTTTTAAATATTTTTCCAATGCTTTTTCCATTGCTTATAATTTTTCATAATTAGAAATACATACATTTATTTGGTATTTATATATTATGTTCCTTAATATCTGACGTTTCAAAAAAAATGTAGAATTTACTTTTATGAAAATTATAATTGAATTGGATTGGATACCCAAGTGTGTCGTTCCCGTAATGTGACTGAGGGATTAAGAAATTAAGGCATATTTTATATTGTAATATAAAAAAAATTAATTAATTAATCTTCAATCTGTTTGTAATTCTTTGAACAATTCGTTAGTTTTAGTCACTTTAATTATACAAATTTTAATTTTAAGTGTTAAATGTGTAAGAGATTTAAGTGTTTTAGTTTAATAAAACGATTCAATTAGAGTAGAAGGAACGGAATAGAGAGCTGATTAAGCAGCACGGGAGCAGGAATGCATTGAGAAAGATACTTGAAAGTATTCTTCTGTCGACAAGCGAAACGCTGAATAACACTCTAAATGATTTCTTAGCCGCCGTGCAATTATTTTATTCTTTCAAGGAAGCTGCTTTAAATATTGCTGTGAATATAACTTTTCCTTTTCTAACTTTAACTCATTTAAAACATCTTAAGGAGTATAATGCTAGTGCATGTACTTCATGTAATTTCAATCTACAATTATGCGTAGGTTAACCTCAAGGCGAGTATAGTGTAACTCCATAAACGTCGGAAGAGCTATTTTATGCAAAAGTAGCGATTAATGAACATGTAGAATCCAAGGAACTTGTTACGGCGAAAAGGGAAATATTTGCATGCTATCCTAAAGTTACACTTGTAGCAGCTTAAAATAATTTATTATTGTGGGCAGGTTACTAATTTAGGAATATGTGTGTATTTTCGTTCTTAAGTTGATTTGTGAGTGAATAAACGACGAAAAGAAACTTAAGATTAACGCAGAAGTTATTAAAGCTCTTCACTCCTAGTAGCACAATTTATTGTTGTAATATTGACTCAATATATTCCCAATGCACGTCAATCTTTAATCAATATCTCACTAATCAATTGTGCTCGATATAGATATTATTAGTTTTTTTTATTGAGACTATAATTATAAATCTGTTACTTAATAGATGATGCTTATGACAAGAAAATAATTTTCTATTTCTCAATATGAAAAATGAAAGTACGTAATATGTTTACATAACAAACATAAGTACTAGGAAAGCAGTACAAGAGAAAAAGTAAATTAAAGAGAAGTGTATAAATCATACGAAAAAATTTGACTGTAATCTATAACAATCAAATATAATTACATTTATGAAACATATTTTTATAAAAAACTGAAATGCTGTAATAATGTAATGCTTGTACAAATCAGAACTTTTTATCCAGACATTTAAACTTTGTACGCTCTACATCATCTTAAAAAAAAACACAACACATACATTTCACGCTACGTTTCTGAGAAAAAAATAAAGTCAATGGTATTACGATACAGCTTGACGTCGTAAAATTGTTAACGATTGAACTTCGACAGTTCGTTCATAACGATAAATTATAATATGACATAATATAAAATTGTATATTATTGCATGTCTCGTAAGAATCTACAGATGAGATTATTAAAGATGTTATGATTAATATTCTATTTTAATATAAATAAAAAAATATTAAATAAATAAAAAAATATAAAATTTTAATATAAATATTAATACATTTAAGAATATATCTTTGATACAGTATATAAATTAAATATTTATTATATATTTACTTATAGTATGAAATTTAAATTAATTTCATAAATTTTGAAATATTTATTATTTATGTAAAAATATTTATTGAAATTTTCTATAAAATTGATTAATCTTAATAAAAAAATGAAGAATTATATTGCATAACATAGTGATACGTTCCTTAACAACATTAAAGGATTATTTCAATCGATAGTAAGAATAAGAATAAAATTATGAATTTATATAATTTTACAAATAAACGATGTCTAAAGATTTTTAAATACAAAATATGTTTAAATACAATATTTTTGTGAGTGTTTAAAAGATTACGTCAGAATGTACATCGGTATTTTGAATGATCGATTACAATTAGCTGTTAAATTTCAATTTGTTGCTTGAAAAACAACAATGCATTTAATTGAAATTCAGAGATAGAATAACTGATTATGCTTTGTTATCAAGTTCGGTTCACGCAAATTAACGAAATTTATATTAAGAATTTTGATCATTACATTTCACACAGCCTGCTCGAGTTTGAAGGCGTTTTAATTAAACAGATAGCACGCAAACAGCGCAGAAATGTAATTTATTCCCGTGTACGTCGGCGTAGCAGTACGCGTTAAATTATTCTTCAGCGATTTGCTGAATAATTTACGCCTCATGCCGAAATAGCATCTTACATACTCTCGTAGACGGAGAAATATGTTTAATAAATTTCTGCAGATACAGCAGCGAGAGTTACCTTCTGTAATATCTTTGACAGTGCAAGAAAATTACAACAGAACCAGTATGAACGTAAAGATGTGTGGTGTAACACTATTTCATTTTATTTTGAACGTAAGACCTGCATTGTAGTATTAATCTATTTTGTTATAAAATTGATACGTGAGCTTTTATAATTGATTTATTAACATATAAATATATACATATAATCGCACAATTATATTTTAATTTTGTTGACCGAAAGAAAAATAATTTTTATTTTTTCTTTTTTCTTTTTAATCTATTAATATTATTTTTAATCTATTAATATTATTTTACGTTCAATTTTATGTTATTATAATTATATGTTTTATATGTTATTATAATTATATGTTTTATGTTATTATATTATATTATATGTAATGTATATTATATA
>Ga0157363_1006922_pt1 | contig 10708 bp, 2 predicted proteins | sample AttsexASBM1_FD_111477 | JGI IMG/M metagenome (GOLD analysis project Ga0157363, IMG submission 111477) | Fungus gardens microbial communities from leaf cutter ant in Ribeirão Preto, State of São Paulo, Brazil - Atta sexdens ASBM1 | ecosystem: Host-associated > Fungi > Mycelium > Unclassified ...
TGGCGTTACGCAGCAAGCCATTTCCGTACGATTACATACGAATAAAGATTGAATTTTACAAAAAAAGCTCAGAACTTTTTTGTACACCTAATATATATATATATATATATATATATAAATAATATTTAATAATAATTCTCCATACATTTTGTACGAATTCTTATAATTATAAATTTTTATTTTAATAATAATCATTATGATAATAATATATATATATATAGAGCATTTAGCTACACAGGGCGATCTAATCATCTCGAACATTAAGTTTGTTTGAGATAATTGAGTCATCCTTGAAGGAACCCAAGCCTATCGACTTTTTTGAGGAAACTCGTACGAAAATTCTCTTCGCTTGTGCATATTTATATTTGTGCAAAGAGCGATTCGGCTCGGACACGCGACGCCGCGACAAAAATAGTGTGTTTCCGAGTGCGTCACCGTTTGGTGAAAACAGGACGTGTTTATCCATCGACGCGTGTGCTGTTTCATCCGCGATTAGCGTAATCGTTCCTTTCTCGCTAATGTCTTCTACGCGGTCTCGCGTGAGCGTTGTTACTCAGGAGAAGCGACGTCAGCCGAACGTGCTGAGGCTTAAATCCAATGCGATGAGCCATCATCCTATTCGCTCCTTTTATCATTAAATTACACCGTGTGAGAGAAGATTTCGATTGCGATAAACAAGATATCGAGCCATTTGTTATTATTAGTTAATCGATCGGTTAGGAGATATCGTTCCCTTACTTCAAACGTGACATAATTAAACAAATTCCATGATTTTCGAGTTATTATTAATATTATCATAAATGAGTTTAATAAATATTACCCTATCAATCATTAAAAGTGAAGTAACGTAACTTTATTAAAAATTGTTAAAATCATCTCCAAAAAATGATTTGAAAAATTATCAAACTTGTCACAACTATAAAAAAAGGATAGTTAAAAAATTATCAAAATCGTTAAAAAAGATGGTTTTTATTGGGAAGACAACAAGTATGACATTTAATTGTGTTGTGAATATTCTTTTTGCCAAGATTTGATTAGTCAATAATTTTCTGTCAAGTTGAAGAACAATTTTTTCTTTTTGCTGAGAATTTTCATTTTTTGAGTTGTCTTACTTTTGAAGAGAGCAATGTTCATTTATATATATATTAACGGGAAATGCGTGTTAGATGTGCCATAATTAGAAATTATTACATGCAATTATTACATTGTTAGCAACATCTGTGATAAATTTTAAGCGACAAGAAAATCGCTAGTGTCGTTTATATATAATTAGATCACTAATTAAATCGCGCTTCGTGCAGTTGCAATGTTTATTTTATATATATATATATATATATATATATATATATATATATATATACTTAAAATAGATTTTAGTAAAAAAAAATGGTCATGCTACATGAATATGAATGTTTCGCGAACGAAGTTTTGTAGTGCCGTTCAAGGTTTCAAGATCACCGAGGATTCGACATTGGTCTCTACTCACCGAATGAATCTTAATTTATAGATACTATTTAACGCCGGCGGTTGGCGTTTGTAGCCTCAAGGTTGCATTCGCAACAGACGGGCAAAAATACCCGAGGGACGGTCGAAGAAACGGGAAACGCCATTTGCGATCTGGGGCGCGACACAAATTATACCCGACGATTATAAATCCGCGCATGTTCCTCGTAATAATTTCGATGAGGAAGAAGTATGCGGAGTTTTTGCAGGTAAATAGCGGATGAAAGTAACTGGAAGGTGTCGGTAATTGCACTTGGCGTCACCGAGCGCGAAGTTACAGAGGTCCGCTCTTGAGGAACTCCTCACGTTTTTTACCAACTTCGCGTGTCGTCGATCTGCAGCTGCTTCAACACGATGCGTCGAGTAATTTATTTTCGCGTCTAAATATAGATGCCGCGGCAGCGCCATGTGATTTGCATAAACGGGCTGAATTTTCCTCGTATAATACATCGCTCAAACGTATGCATATATATATATGCTGATATTAATTATTTTATTTAATAATAAATTAAATTAATTTATTTAATTTGCATAAGTTGAAAAATGTTTAGCAATCTATTTCGAAAAAATGAAAGAAATAATTAGATTCCTAAATAATATTTCTTGTAAAATAACGCTTTCTGTAAAATATATATTTGATATTATAATTCAACCTCTTTAAAATTTGGCATTAGCTCTTTTAAGACCAGATCATGGATTGTATATAACATAATTTTATGCGTGACACGCACTTAGAGGTACCAGAATGTCAGATATTACAGATTTTAATGCGAGGTTAACATATGTAGCACTTCTAAGAAATTTAATTATTAAATCCTTATAACTAATATAAAAATTTAAATTGCAATAATTGACATTTTTAGAATAATTTAAATTAAATTTTGACCTTGAATTCAAATTATGTCAATAAAATTGTTAAAATAATATTTTTAAATCTTCCTTTTTATTCAATGAAATAAAATAGTTGTTGAAGGAACACTGCAGTATCTCGTATTTTACGTGGTAACTTTAAATTTAAAGTCCATATTTAGATAAACCTACATAATATAATTCATGTCCGATTTTAGGATAAAATATTTATAATCAATGTATCTATTTATAATAATAAAATTTACTTAAAATATATCCATTTATAATTTTTATATGTGTATTTTGATGTTTATATATGTATATTGTTTTTTATATATATATATATATACATATATGTGTATGTATATTTTGGGTTTGGTTGTTTTTTACACGTGGCACATATCTACAAATTGAATTTTGTTCTAAATTTACTTTAAAAGTTCTATTTTGCTTTTATTTCCAATTTATAATGCATTTTGTATGTGTGTATATTTTGATATATATATATATATATTTTTTTTTTTATTTATGTGTTTATTCTGGTTTCAAATGTTTTTCGTGTTACGTAAAGTTATAAATAAAACACTATCCTGAATTTACTAACGCGAATTATGGATCATCCAAAGTGGACTTAACTTAAACGTTATGCAGACTTACTGACGTATTGTCGATCATCATTGAAACAAAAGTAGATTTGCGCATGAGGCGGACCGATGATAAGAAGCTCCAGCCGCGGTTGTTGTCGCTGAGATGCTGGGATCCGGTGATGCCCAGTTATCATTTGAAAAACATTGGTTGGACCACCGCGGTCAACGTGTTCGCCGATAAACTCTCGGTCATAATGCGAGCTTTCATATCCATGCGAGAGCTCGCAGAGATCACCGAATACCGGTTATATCCGGCATGCCGATAACTCGACCCCGTTAAAGCGGTTCTCGCGCCGCTTTTTTCCTCTGCCATCGTCATCGTCGTCGGATTTCTTCTCACTGTTTCGAGGCGATCGCCGGTCAATGTGCAAATAACTGCCCGCCGTTCTCTCGACACGCCTCAGCATCCTGTATCATCAGGCTTATCTTGGCTTCGCGAACGTTTGCGATTGCAGTATTATAATTTAATAAGAGAATTCGATAATTAGCGATATTACAATTTATAATTTATTCTGAATTCTATCTTAATCATATCTCACAATTTATGTAAGGTGAAAATGTGTCTACATTAAATATGATAAATTGTGATTATTGAAAGAAAAAAATGTTTACAAACAGCTCCATTTTTTATATTTGTAATTTTTTGTATGTATAATCTATTGAGTTACATTCGAGTTTGCTATTGATGTATATTTTTTCAATCTTGAACCAAATAATACAAATGGGACGGATTTCTGTATCCACTGTGATTAAAAACTTTCAGTCCTTAAATAATTCAAATGAGAGTCAGTAATAAGCAGAGAATAATGATAATATTTTAGAATAGTTAATTTTTAGACGGACCTTAATTCTGAATCGAAATTGTACATATATTTCATCATACATATATTTAAATCATGATCGGAAATGTATTATATGTTTATTCGTATTTACGATATCACATCAGACTTTGTAACCGAAATAATGATAATTCGCGTTGGCAAGAAGATTAGCAAGGAATAACTGAATAACGTTTTACTATGTTGGCGTTGTTTTGTGTATGTGTTTTTGCATATGTGATAAGGATAGTATATTTCGCGGAAGGAATGCAGAAAATTACGTCAAGGAAAATTATGTTTTATTTATTAGTTAGGAACGGAGATCTTTTATTATAACTAATTATGTACGCTTATCATGACTTTACTTCCTCGAAGATTTTTAACTGTATATAATATGTATAGCATATTTTGAATTAAATGATGTCGTAAATGATTTTATTCTGTTAATGATAGCTTATTTCTTCATTTTACATCTTTTTTTTTAGTAAATATTTAATTTAACCAACAATTTTATTGAACGATGAAAATAAGAATATATCAACCACTAAGTAAACCATTAAATAAATTTATAAATAAATAAATTTCATAAAATTATAGATAAAGATTAATTGGATTTTTTTATTGAAAAATTCTATAATGGATCTGTCTTGATGAATTCGAACATTCGACAGAGCATAGCAAACGTGAGAAATATGTCACATAAGTCGAAAACAAGTATTGTATAAGGACTGGTTCATGAGGAATGTATTATAATGTACTTTTATAACATAAGGTAGTAAATAAATCATGAAGTAATACAATTAAATCCGTTTCATCACGTCTGATGAACGTTTATGACTTTCTAATAAATTTTAATGATGTCGTTTTGCTTGAAAGTCTCGTTAATTAACGATTTTTTCTTAATATTTAATCAGAGAAATATTTAGAAATAATATTATACATTGAATTAATAAATCTAGACGAGCAAACATGCTCGTATTTCGTACTACACTTAGAAAAATGTAAACATCTTTTAAATTGTATAAATTTTTAATATTAGCTTTTGTTAATTAATGGAAGTTTTAATTTTATAAACTGTTTTTTTGTTTAGTGCTATGCTTTATAGCATTGTGCAACAAGTTCTTCTAATTATAATCTATTTGATTTTCCAAATCGAAGTAAAATAAAATGAATAATGTCTTGTATTGATTTATTATAGTTATATTTATAGTTCAAGCAAAATATTTGAGAGAGAGAGAGAGAGAGAGAGAGAGAGAGATGTTTTTATTATACTTCGATGTAATAAAAATAGTTATTTACTTTGGCGTAAATTTTATACAACTAATTATTTGAAAATATTTTAATTATTCTCTATAATTAGATAAACTAAATTATTAAATTAAGTTATTTTAATTATAAACTAAAATATAATTTATTACCTAAATGTTCTTTCATTTTGAAGTATTTAATTATATTTACTATCATATTTTAATTAAGTGTACAATTAGTATCATAGTATTGAATTATTTCCATCTGGTTTATTTTATAAACTAGATGCAAATTTTAAGTTTAATATTAGTTATGGGTCCTTTTATTAAATGTAATATATGTTGATATGTTAGACTAAAGTAATTAAATGTGTAACAACTGCAATCACAGAGATGAATGTATTCAAATGTTAGGATTAATTAATTAAATTAATGTGTTTACGCAGATTTATGTAACAAGATGTATACATGCAAGAACATAATTTACAACATAAATTACATTGAATGCATATGAAGCTCTTTTAATTGATTAATTGCTCCAATAAATTTGAAAATTATCTTTTTTGATATTTGAATCGGTGAATAGGTATAAGTTGAAATTTAACAAATAATTAATTATATATTAATATGTTCTAATAAAAATTATGATCATAATAAAAATGATTTATAAAGTACAAGGAATAATTAACATAAGTGAAAATATATGCTTACATTTTTATAATATTATCATTTTTTCAAGTATGTCGAAAATTTTATTAAAGCTAACTCTTTTTCATAAGATATCTTGTTAAATTGTTTCCAAAAAGAATCGATTTCAATATTGTACAATATTGTAATATAATAATAAAAATGTATAAATAAAAAAAGTTAATTAAATTAACTAATTAAGTTAACAATTAAATTTGCATCCAAGAAAAAAAAAATATTTAGCGCATCCATTAATACTACATAAAACTGTGCGTCGTAAAATATCATGTTAATTGAACTTGAAGTGTTTCTTAGAAATGCCTTTTATAAATATTCATAAATTATTCATTTACATACGAGCGACAGAAAGATAACTAAAAAAAGTGTGAAAATCCGTGGAATTGGATTTCCTCGAAGAGAAATTCGAAAGGGAGTTAAACGGGATAATCGGGGATACAACGATTCGCGATGTAGAGGACTCACAGTAGTAGTCAAAGTCAGAAACAACAAGACTCCTGGGTCGTTCCGATGGACGGCGTAGCGTGACGCGATGCGATGAGACGGAGACGCGTGTCGCCTCACGTGTTGGGCGTAATACATCGCGTTTCCGACACGTGATGCCTCCTCGTCGCCGTCGACGCAGCGCGGCGCGGCCCAACCCGATGTGATGTCTCCCTCCCGATGGCTGAAGAAACGCGAGTGTCGTCGCTCGCGGCTCGTAGTCGTCGGTGCGCCTGCGATTCGCGAGCATGAACAGCAACTGTTCGATAACAAGAGCGAGTGGCCCGTTCCAAGTGTTAAGTGGTCAGTTAATCTCTCGCTGAGTTTCGATAATCGCGATAGTGCTTTGAGTAATTCTCAAAAATATAATTATATATTTTTTAATAAACAAAAAACATACAGAAAGACAATAATTATATTGCAATATTGATTATACGATAAATATATTGCGAACGGACTCTAATATAAATTTAAGTAATAATATTCTGGAATGAATATATATATATACATATACGCTGTCTGTATACATAATTGACAGTCGAAGGATACAAGTTATATATAAAAAAATATAAAATTGAACATTTTTCATCGAGAAATCTATTTGGACTGAATTGCATATGGAACAGCTATTGCTACAAATTCTAAAAAAGTGTCCCAGTATATAGTTACTCGATGTAGTGCGAACCATTTATGGGAACTGATTGATAAAAATATTATTCGGAATCGAATTTTCTTCACGAGAAAATCATTTCGGGAGTGAATTTTATCAACGCAATAGACTTCGATATTTATCGATATAGAAGTTTATTTTCGAATGGTATACACGTGTATCGCGCGTATCACAAGTATTTAAAGAGGAACAATAAGGGTGATAATAAAGTGATTTTTAAGCGGATCGATACTTTTTCGAAGACCGTGGAAGATAAGAAAATACTTTTCCCCTTCTATATTTGTTATTCAAGGCAGGATGGTCACGCATAGTATGGATAACATCCTGAACATGCAATACTATCCGACGAACAGCCACGTCGATGCATCGGTGCATTCACCGCCGCCGAGGAAGAGACGCTGTTTGAATAAAGAGGTGAATACGCATCCGCCAATCTAATTGGATGAAATCGATATCTTGTTTCTTTCCGCTCGGAAAAAGGAAAGACGGACACGCAGTTTCATAGCAATACGATGAAGAATTCGAACGCTATCGGAATGCATTTTTCTACCTTTTCAATTTGGAATCTTCTACTCTTTCATTAGTAACATTTAATTAATCCTTATACATTACTCGTATGATTTTTTAACGTAATTACTCATGTGGGATGCTTCTGGTGCTTCAACATTATTATATCTCAAAGTTATTGCTCTCTTTGATAATTTATAAATAAACAAATATTTATAATATTCTTTAGAGATAAATTGGAATACTATCAGAACGCATTCTTGAATGTAATTTGGGACATTTTTTCATATATTTTTTTATTAGCAACATTTAATTAACTTAAGTTTATACATTACTTGCATGGTTTTTTTAATCTTAATTATACTCGCGTAGAATATTTCTGACTCCAATATTATAGCCTAATTTTCATTGTTTTCTTTGATAGTTTACAATTAAAGATTGATATTTTATACAACCCTTATATAAAGATAAATGCTATCGGAATGCATTCTTCCATCTAACTTGGAACATTTTTTCATCTATTTTGTTATTAGCAACATTTAATTAACCTTCCATTTGAATTAACTCGCATAAGATGTTCCTGATACCTCAATATTATATCCTGATTTTCATTGTTTTCTCTGATGATTTACAATTAAATTAAAATTGATAATATTTTATACAGCTTTTAGATAGAGATAACTGCAAAATTTTGTTGTTGTAAAACAATTTATCTTGAATATAATAATGTGTATAAATTCATATTTAGTGAATTTTGTAAAGTGGGGATGCAACACGCGAGTAATGAAGGATTAATTGTATGATTTTTGGAAAGAGTTAGCGTCTGAATAAATTTACATTTGAAAAGAAATTTACATCGGCTACTCCATATATGATCTTTGAAATAAAGCCACTATTTCATTCCTTCATTTCATCCTGATTTATGGTCTTTAGGATCATTCTCTCTGCGCCGCGTATTCCATTCCCGTTCTTGGGATGCACCGATTTATGCGCCGATCGCTTGCGTAATTTCGCATGAATGAGTTCCATGGAAAACGTCGTGCTGGCCGCGTGCCAGGAACGAGCGTTACGTTACCGTGATTTGAATGCTACATACCCGTAAATCAGCATAAGTATCGAGGCGTCATTGTGACGTCGCTTTTGTTCGTTTGCTGTTTCAATCGCATAATTGCGAGGCAGACCGCTCGTTCCATTCTCTTGTAAAAATTTGTTTTGAAATGAATCCAGCAGGCGTTTGAAGGTTCGCGTCGATTACCTTGACGAGAGCAAATTGTGGTTATCTAGAAAAGTAAGGCATGTTGTTTGTTTTTAAAGCAGACATTCGCGTAAGAATAGTTATATAAGATCCTATTGTGACTTGGCATGATATTATATGCAGATAATGACATTTCAAAATAAAATAATTCAGAAAAGTTATATTGTTTTTAAAAATAAACAACTAGTATGAATTTGGTTGGAATATAGTAAGAGTGTAAAGTAAATTGCAAATTATCTAAAAATTTTCGATCGTCCTGCGATTGCGACTATTCATTCACTCATATTAATGTTATTTCGGAGTATGCGCTTGTCTTAATTCATTTAAAGAGTTTGTTATTCAACATAAAATTATCAGGAACTGCTCTTATACGTATCAGTCGCAGTTTTATCGTCAAACGTGAGACTTTTGCATTACATCACATTGCTTCGTGCCCGATCGCAGACGTTATCTTTCCGCATATTCGCGCGATAGATGAACATTTCAGCGAATTAAGCGGTTACCTAACTTACTGCGATACGCACCTCAAGATCGTGACACGTGGCACGTACAGATAATTGTGCTCCAGTAGCGAATCGCGACGTGACCTTTAAAGATGATAACGTGTTTTAACGTTCGCCCGTGATAGCGTAATTACAATCTTTCTTGTTCGCGACGCAAATGCTGCTTTAATTAAGATATCCATAGGAGTTCATGGATGACCAGTAAAGATTGCTCAATATGAGATCATATTTTGGAGTTGTAACTTTTTAATTGCAATAACAAAAGCTTCGTATAAATTTATCTGTTTATGAAGGTTGGCATTTTAATTGTTTCTCATTAAATAATGCGAGATAAAATAAATTCAGTCATGTCTGATTATATCTTGACCGTTACTACTGCAAACAAAAATCAAATGTATCAATTTGCGTGAGTCATTTTTAAAGAAAGTAACTGAAACAAAATATAGTCAATTTTAATAAATATTTATTAAATATAAAGACATATTTGTTTGACATATTTTGATACAAGAAACATTTATTTGATTTAACAATCATTCTTTTTACTGAACAAATATTTATAGTAAGTAAATGTTTAGTTGGCAATATTGAACTAAATATTTATTAAAATAGATTATTTTTTTTTCTCATTGTACTTAGTACCTAAGTAGAACTTAATATTTGGAAAGTAATTAGCAATATTTTTACAATTTGTTAAAATCTGAGGAATAATTATTTTATATTTTAATTTTTCGTTTATAAATATTAATAAGTTTCTTTTCGTATAATAATAATAATAATAATAATAATAATAATAATAATAATAATAATAATAATAATAACAATATACAAAGCTTTCTTTCTTGCGATAGTAATAATATAAAATTATATGATTGTATATATGATTATTAGTACATTATATAATCATGATAAAACTCTAAAATCTTTTAAAACGATGGCTCTAAAGTATGATATTTTTATATTTTTATATATTTATTATTACAATATTAGGAGATTGACCGGATAAATCATTGAATCGTATTTATTTTTGTTGCAGCAAGATCCGATGTCACACAGGATCATCGAGAAGCGCAGAAGAGATCGTATGAATAACTGCCTAGCCGATCTTAGCCGACTTATACCTGCAGAATATTTGAAGAAGGGTCGGGGCAGAGTCGAAAAGACAGAAATCATCGAGATGGCGATCCGCCACATGAAGCATCTTCAAGGCCTCCGGCAAGGTGAATGTTTAATTGATTCGGTCGCGATTCTCCCAAATAAAATTATTTCGGGAACGAGAATATATTACGCAACATTGCATTGTATTTCCGCAAGTTGGCAACAAGATCTGCCAATGTCATTCCGCAAACAGACCGCAGGTTGCAGATCGCGAATGAGAAATACGCATTCTCTCGACAAGCATACACTGTAAAATTCGTAATGTCAAATTGCATCCAATTTGAGTTATTTTTAATCATTTCATTAGGTAATCACTACTACTTCTCAGTATGTTACTAATTGTTTAACTAAAGCAATGGAGTTAAA
>Ga0157363_1006923_pt1 | contig 10707 bp, 2 predicted proteins | sample AttsexASBM1_FD_111477 | JGI IMG/M metagenome (GOLD analysis project Ga0157363, IMG submission 111477) | Fungus gardens microbial communities from leaf cutter ant in Ribeirão Preto, State of São Paulo, Brazil - Atta sexdens ASBM1 | ecosystem: Host-associated > Fungi > Mycelium > Unclassified ...
AAAAATAGGTTGTTATATCAAAAAATATATATATATTATACTAGACAATATAAAAATATTTTATATTTTTTATTATATAAAATAAATATATATAAACTGACAGATATATATATATATATATATATATATATATATATATATATATGCGTTTTACGCATGAAGATAATATCAATTGTGCGGTCAGCCATAATAACTATCTCCTATAGTTATATCTTGTATGTAATTATTATTGTAATCATTCCATGTAAATGCATCATATATATATATATATATATATCTACTAATTTCTTAAAAAAAAATCAATTGATAAGCTCTTAGAAAATATTAATTTATATTGCAAGTTCGTGAAAAACTTTGCGCGTTTTCTATTAATATAGAAAACAAATAATGTTTTATAATTTATAACGATAACTGATTCTAATATAATAATAGTATTGTAATTATATAGGGTAAGTCATTTTAATTAATACACGCAAATATCTCGAAAAGGAGAAATTTTTTCAAAAAATGTTTCAGACATAAATTTTATGGTTTCAAGGAGGAAAAAAAGATGGTGACCTTGGTTCATCTTGATAAGAAGTTCTAAGGTCAGGTCCATGTTACACAAAATTTTTTTCATGGAACCCTCCATTTTTTTTTGCAAATTCTTGTAGCTTCAAGAACTTTCCAAAATTATAAATATTTTTTCATTAGATACATTTCGAGTTATGAAGTTCGAAAGTTACTGCTAGCATTTGCATTACGTAAATCCATTAAAAAAATTTCCATTAAAAGGGTTCCATTAAAAAAATTTTATATAATATGGACCTAATCTTAAAGATTTCTTGCTAAGATCACCATCTTTTTTCCTCCTTGAAATCATAAAATTTTTGTCTGAAACATTTTTTGAAAAAATTTCTTCTTTTTGAGATATTCGTAGATTGATTAAAATGACCCTATCCTGTATATAAAATTATCTTCAAAATAAAAATAAATTTTTAAATATGTATACAGAAAAAGTAGTTTATAATATACGTAAGATTCCCCCTTTTATTTAAATAAAGTGTGTCTCTGTGTGTATCTTTTTTCGGAAAGAAAAACGATATGCATCACTCTTAGATGAATTACTCTGAACAAGTTTCATTTTGCTTACAAAACGCCTATAAAACATTAATGTTATTAATAGAGGCATCGAAGTTAATTAATTTTTCATGAACGATGCATCATACTATGATTAATGCAAAAGTTTTATTATGACTACCTACATAATTGCGCATATAAAGTATTATATATGTATGAAAGAATCACATACTCTGGTACTTGAATAAACGATATATTTTCCGTGAGGTAGTACATTTCTCGCGCCGAAAAAGAGAATGTCAAACAATGCGCACCAACCTAAAACGTCTCGCTAAGCCGTAAAAATCTCTAATGCCCTCGGCGAGTCCTTAACTCATACCCGTTGAAAATGACACGAACTATCTAACATAAAGAAAGATTTAAAAGTACAAATTTTGAGAATTGAGAGATATCTTTTCAATTTTCATTATATTGGTCAAAACATGAGTTAATACAAATTAAATATTTATATAAACTGTATATAATATCTTCTGTATCTTTTTCTATTTATACTAATTCCTATATTGTATTTATTTTTATATTTCTTACATTTTTATGTTCCTTCTTGCCCATTCCTTTCTCGCATTAGTTGTCATAATAGTCTAAGAAATATAATACAAACGCTACAGAGTCTATAATGTATTTGCGCATTTTAATTATGGGAGAAAGACGTATTTCTATTCGAGTGTGCATCTATATGTGGTATTCATCGTCGCTATTGTCGATGGTGAATAATTATGATAAATTAGTTGATTATGGTAAATTGTGGACAAAATCAATGTCTCATTTTTGTTGTTTGAATCATTTAATAGTGTTTGGAATCTAACAATTCTATTTAAAATTATTAAATTAGCCGAACATTACATTGATTACGGACTTAAAACCTTTATAATTTACATGATTGGCGAAATTAATTCCACTCGTTAAAAATTTTTTATACTTGTTATTACCACTCGTTTAAATTTCTTGATTTTTTTTTGTGTGAAGATTATCCTGAAATATACCTGTCCGTTCATGATATGATTTTAATTTTATTATTTAATTCTCATGTGTGTTATAAAGAAAGCTCAATTTGCAATTAGGAAAAAATTTACATTTTATAATTTGCAATTTTACGTAATTTTATAAAACCAACTACGAGTACTTACTTTATATAGATTCATTCATTTTATTATTTTATATGTAAAAGTATTAATATTTATACATACTGTAAGTATCGTAAACGAATAAATATCATATTTTATGATGTTCTAATATGTATATATATAAATCATGTAAGATATTTATTTAACATGATTCTGATTTTCGGAAAAACAAATAATAGTCGCGAAAGAAGAGAATGAGAGCCAGCCGGAAATGGAGATAAACAGAAAAACAGAATTTCTTAAAAATTATAAAATATTTAAATATTTATAAATTAGCTAAACGTTTAAATCACTATAATCTTAATAAATGTATTTTTTAAATAAGTACATATGACACAAGATATAAATTTCAATTAATGATTTACAAAACATGAAAATATCTTGTAAATTTAACTTAATTTAATGCATGATTTTACCTGAAGGATCTTTCTTTTTTTTTGTGAGAAACAATCATGAATATTTAATACAGTCATTCAGTATGTATGCGTGTATGGGTGTGCATGTTCTTTTGATATTATGAAAGATTCATGTACGGCGTCACATTATTCAAATTACATCACGTTTTCTCATACGCGTCGACAGTTCGGGATTATTCTGTCATAGTAATATGTGTGAACATAACATGTATGAACAGACATGTGAACATAATTCACATATTATAAAGAAGTTGTTGATGTCAATGTAAAATATTTAATGTGATTTTTTTTCTAATAGTTATTTGACGCATTTTTAATTATTGTATACTTAGTTACACGTCACTTTTTTATTTACTCTGAAGATTACTTAAATTTCTCATTCATGAACAATCATTTCGTACAATCTATAAAAATGCATTTTGATATGAACTATTAAATGCATCATAAAAATATCAAATGTTTATCGCATCGATTATAGATAATTCATAGATAATAGCATCATTAAATTCTTTTGTTTGAAATAATACAATTGTTCCATAGTGCTGCATTTTAATGCAATCGTAGTTTTGTATGTCCCCCCATACTATCTGCAAAATGGGATTGCTTTTTATGGGAAGACTCATCAAAATGTCGTAGAGACCCGAAAGAAATTTATCGTAAATATATTCTTAATTGAAAATTATACAATATATGTATATTATTCACGACACTTAACAGTCCATTATTAAAAATATAGTAAAAATTATCTACATCAAAAGCATATTTAAGAAAGTATATAATTAATTTAAATAGTTTGTAACACGTTATAGTTTGTTATTATTAAAATTTAATTTAATAATTATTCAACAAGTCATGTATGTACAAATTCATATACAATGCTTAGTATAATTAAAGAGATCGGGTGGTTTGGAGGGTCAAAGAATCGACAATTTTTTATGAATTTTTGGAGAAAAAATGATTACAGCTCAATTTTAAGTTTGGACTTATATTTTATTTGCACTTTGTAGAATAAGTATGAATTTCTAGGAACCGAAATGAAAAATTGTATAAAAAGTTCGAGAGATAGTAAACATGTCCAAATGAGGTTTTGTCAAACTGCTGGCATTATGCAGGCACAATTAGTCATTTGAAATAAAAAAATCTAATTGTTTTGAAATTAATAATGTTGAATGTATACGGTAAACCTGACAAAATTATAAAAAATCGTGATTTGTTAAAATTACGCCTTTATGAAACAAAAAATTCTTTTTTTGATCATTATTTTTCTCATTATAAATTGCCAAAAAAATTGTTGTTTTGTAAAATTGATTAGAGTATAGATAAATGGTCCAACAATAAACCATGTAAATTTTAGAGGCTTATATCTCTCTCAATTATTGAGTTGAAGATCTGAATTTTGATATACAGTTTATGAATTTAGTTGCCTATATATATATATATACTGTAAACATTATCTCTTAAGTTAGTTTTTAAGTTTATCGTACACAATTTCGATTATTTAAAAAAAAGAGAAGTGATTTATTGTATACAATGAACCATGCTATTTTTAATAATAAGCTACATACATACTGCAAATTGTTGGGATTATTTTAGTTTTGCTACATTTTAAAATGTTATTTATAGAAAATAGATAATTATAAGATGGTAAGAATTCACGAAGTCGCTCACTTTTTCTGCCAGAGTCTTTCTTTCTTTGCCAGATTTTGAGTAAAAAAAACGCTTTGAATGAGTATGTTTTTATTAAAATTTTAGGTAGGAGGAGGAATTGTATTCTAAATAATTACTACAATGAATTAGTATTTTGAAGGTTATCCTTAAAAAAGTTATATGGTTTACAATGAACTATGGAATAGAAAGTTAAATTTAAAACTTAACTTCCTTTAGGCCCTTCCTTCCACAACGGTTAACTTTTAACTGAGGTTCAACTTGTTTCTCATTTCTTTCCGGTTTTAGAATTGGAAAGAGACAATGAATAAGTTGAACCTCAGTTAAGAGTTAACCGTGAGTTGTGGAACTGGGCCTTTTAGAAACTCATGAATAGATTCCGTGATTGAATTTAACAAAAATTACTTGCTGTCCCAAGTCACTTGTCTCAAATCACCTACATTTACGGTATTCTGTTAAAATAATAATCCATTTGATATTCCTTTTTTCCAGACAAGTGCCTATTGGTAATTTGATGATGCGGGTTGGTGAGAAACTAACGCCATTTTTTGATACTTCCCTCAAATGTATTGATTGCATATGCGAAATACCACTCGTACTAAGTTGCAAATGTGTGCCATCGCAAAAACATGAATGCAAATTTCCATTCCCTTTTGAAACGTTATGAATTTTAGAATATTGAAGTTAGTACATTATGCAAAACTTTGTTATCTTATTTGAATATTTTAAAAATATTAAATTACAATAAAACTTTATATTTGCAAGAATAGAAATGTATTACTTATTAATTATTAATTATTATCTATCACTATTAATTATTAATTATTATCTATCACTCAACATAATATAAAACGTTTTTTTAATACATTACACATAAAATAAAACGTTTTTTAATGAAAGAAATTATATGACGGTATTACAAATTCTAAGTTATATCTTCTGTTTCTTATTCGTATCAAAACGTTCGTTGCAAATACGAAATTGTTCCAAGTGTGTGTGATTATCAATAAAAAACATCAATAATTTTGGAAAAATTTAATAATTGCGGGACATTCTAACAGAAATTCAAGGCAATGATTCAAGGCGAGAGGCATAATTTGTTTCAACACAATAATAGTTACGTAATTTAGATGAGCACGCAACGTGCGATGACTGATAAAGCAAATTATTCTTTCCAGTTTGCGTTTCCTCTTCGCTTGTCCAATTCTTTGTATTTCCTCCCTTCTTATCAGATTTTTCTTTACGCAGGCTTACGACTCTCTTTCATATACATTTTCATTCTCTTCTAACTTGCATTTTCGCCTCTATATATATATTCCTCCTTTTAGATATTTTCTCTCTCTCTCTCTCTCTCTCTCTCTCTCGCCTGTGTTTTAACTCATTCATCCATAAACGTACGTATTTCCCCTCTTCCTGCATCGTGTCCCTGCGTCTGCGTCATTCATATATCCATCGTCTTTCTCGCGTGTCCACTTTCAGTCCCTTCCAGACCGTGGACTGGCGACTGGTCGAGGTATAAATGACGCAGCGCGAAGGCGAGTCGCGTAAGTTTTCACGAGTTGCTCGAACATGACACATCGTGATTCTCGTTCACTCAATTTGATATGCGTCTATCTGGCGTTTGTTGCTGTCGCAGTCGCAGTTGATCAAGGTGAGTCGCAAACAATGGAGAAAAACGACGTTCGCAAGCAACATACAATAAATTATTATAAAAAAAGAATTATTTGAATTTAATTTTATCTGCCTAATCCTACCGTGAGGTAATAATTATTTGTGATTTAAATTTTAATGTGGCTCCAAAACGCAACAAGTTAATGATTTCATGGCAAAATTGCGAAGAGCACGCAAGTGTCAGAACTGTTATGAATGTGAAGTTTTAATTCGGATTAAATAATCCGTATAACCGGCAAGTTTTTCACGAATGCATTGCATTTGTAAGACACACATTTATTATTTAATAATAAAAAAATATTTAATAGTACATATTTCAAATCATAATGTGATTTCATTAATTGATTATACTTAATATAATAATCATTTCATTATCTATTTATTAAAATTTTATTTTTACCAATTCTAATAAAGTTTAAGAGATAATGTATTTACGACATATTTTTTTCAAAAGCTTTCCAAATTTCGGTAATTATACGATTTCATGAATAATTCTATTTGTTCCTTATCTCACTTAAAATTCTGTTACGCGAATAACGAATTCTAATTATGAGCATTCAAAACAATGGTTTTACGTCCATGTTTATCATGATCAATAATATCGTATTAAATTCTTCTCGTTTTATCTTTTTGTAAAGAGAAATGTGATAAAACAAAGTGTCCGGGTCCATTGGCGTATTACAAGGGTCTCGGTTGTAGCCCAGTGTATGAAAAAGAGGGCGACTGTTGCGCGACAAAATACAACTGTGATCATCTGAAAGAGAGAGATCCTAACAAGTGTTATGTCAACGGTAAACAGTACGAAATCGGAGAGAAACTTAGAGATGAGGATAAGAATCCTTGTGACATTGGTTGCACCTGCAACGCTGGACATGGAGGAATGTAAGTAAATATCTCAACATCAATATTTTGCAATGGCCCCGTTTAAATCAATTTAATGTTTAAATCAATAGGTGTCATTATTAAAATTATGTAATTTGTTACAATATAGCGCCACATTTAATTGTGCGATAGTTGATTGTTTCCATGGACAAGCAAAGCCAGGCTGCTACAGAACGAATTACCCATTAAAGTGTTGTCCTGGAGATGAAGTTTGTCGTAAGCATATGTAATCCAATTAAAAGTTAGACATTTTCTACATATATTCACAACATGATACATTCTACACATATATAAACTGCGAACTCTACCGCGATTTCTACATGTAATATTTACGTATTTAAATATTGCATAAAATTTACTTTATGTGTTTGTCAATTAAAATAATTATGATTAAAAATTTATGATAATTTTAAATAATTGTAATTTTACATTTAAATATGCTTTCTAGCTATGTCTAACAGATTTTTTTAGTCAGAAAGTCATGATAACGTTGCTTTAATATAATTAAGTTTTACTTTGATGCACAAAAACAATCCACGTGTCAAAGGATATTTCTATCTCATAAAATACGTGCATAATATTTAAATGAAGTCATTTACGTCTTTTAGCTGAAAATCCCGAAGATAGAGCTACGTGTAATGTAAATGGAAAGGAATATAAAGAAGGAGAATACTTCAGTATCGAAAATGATCCGGATTTAATTTGTACATGCCAACCGGGTTACAAAGGTAAAGACAATTTCAGGCCTGTCATTTCAATTGTTCAATGACAAATACGTTGACATGTATAAAATACATCCTAGTACTAATTTACAGCATAAGACACAATATAAAAAATGAATTATTTTTCAATATTATCAATATATACAGAATTTATTTTTTCAATGCACGAAATCTTTATAATAAATATAACAAATATAAACAATTTTCAATAAAATAAATGTATTATGTAAACTTACATTGATGCAATATATTGCTGAATAAACCATAAGTTTGCGATAAAAAATATTATGATTTTAGGAGAAAATGTTGAACCTTTCTGTGCAAAGCCTAAGCATCCATATTGCCATCCCGAGTTCAGTCATTCATATGAGATTGTTAATAAATGCATTCCGGTTTATTACCCAAATCAATCGCCACTCACTAGTTGCAACGCATTTTCGAGATGTCGTAAGTTTACAAGTTGCAATTTTGCACATCATGTCTATATATAATAGGCGTTATCTAAGTAACTATGGTGGTATTTTTAGAAAACGGTAATGATAACGGCATTGTAATTAACATATTTATTTACTAATGATTATGGCTTTTTAGAAAACGATAACGACACTGTTATTCACACCAAGGAGAATCCGAAGATTCACTCAAGTCCAGATGGTATGTCTCATATTGAATATTGTACAGATATGATGATTCTTTGACAATCAAAAATTATTAATATTCTTGAAGATTTGTCTTGATCTTTTATTAATTTTATTAATTATTGATTCAATGAAAAACGTAAAGATTATATTTAATTCGTTTATTGAATTGAAACATAAACGATATATCGTTACGCATTTGATTCAAGTGATGCTAATTACAACTGTGCTATGAATAGCATGAAATGAGAGTTAATTGCGAGAAATGTTGCATACGAGAAGCAACGCGCAAATCAATTTCTGTCGCAATCCTATAAAATGATAATTAATTTGGTCATCGTTATCCCCAACATAGGAAATTATGTTATAGGCATATCAGTTAACACATCACTAACACCCGGAAGCGCGTTAGATGTTCGTCATAAAAAACAATTTTATTTATTTATATATATATCTTGAATTTTTTTACATTTTACAATTGAAATGTAAAAAAAAATAAAAATTAGGAGAATTGAAAATTATATTATCGCTAGCTATAAATTTATACGATAACAACATTCAAGATTTTAATATTTTAGATTTTAGAATTAATTTTATCACATAAAACAGATATATTTTATCGAGATTTGTTCTTTTCAGACGAAGATGTTTGTCATTTTGGCAACATGGTCATGCAACTTGGCGACGAATTGAATCAAGATACAGATTATAATTCTATATGCGTTAGATGCGTTTGCGAGGTGCCTCCTGTGCCTACTTGTCAGCGTTTACCGTATAACGTATGCGATCATTAATCTTAAACATTTCACAATCTGTGATAATGTAATTATACTTCTATTATTCGACTTAGGATTTCGTAGTAAATTAGTACGTAAATGTAAGAATCTCTTTATGTATGTTCTAATCTAATTTGCGTTCTTTTACTTATTGCATATAAATTTATGCGATAAAAATATTCAATAATAAAAACGTGTTTTTATGTGTTGCATATTTTAAAAATTTGGATTTTAATCTTTAGCTATTCCATGCAAATTATGATAAATACAAATAATATTAAAGAGCTAAAACAAAACATGAAATAAAATAACAAAATGATAAATATTTTTTAAATAAACTTTATTATTAATAAATGAAAGTTTTTAATTCTTTTGTTTTGAATTATTTGTTGATTATTCAATTTTATCCAATAAACTGTAACAAGTATTTTGCGTATGCAAAAAAAGTCTTATCTTTAATCTCTTTTATAAATGTTCTTAATGTTCTTAAGGTTAAGGTCAGGTTTTATTAAACAACATATTTATCGATGGAAATTAACTATTATTACTGAATGATATATTGTGTAATAGAATAAGTACACATTTGATTATAGTATGTATTAATACTAATATACTAATATTAATATAATCTACCTAATAATTATATATTTGATTGATATAAATTTGTAATTATATATTTATTTATAACAAATTCTCGTCTACAAAGATACTGCTGTTTCGTTATAGCGTGATATTGCGCTATCTCTTTCGATCCTAATGCACCGTTACGTTGGACGGAATTATTCAACCGATGATTTTCATGATCGTAATATTACGATTACCGCTAATATGGATGCTTCTGCTTACAGTGCGCACTGATGCTATAATAATCTACATGTTGGGCAAACCAATTCCTGTTCTGGACATCGTCTGCTTAGTAACGCGCAAACTGGCAACAAAGTCGTTTACACGCTTCGCCAAACGTTACCTGTTTCTCATTTAAACTCCTAAGTGATTTTACCGTTGACACTTTGCAAATTATTGCCGGCATTACGGACTTGCCTGTACATTTCGTGCTAGTTCGCGATTTATCGTATTAGCAATTGGGAAATCCCCGCTTTACAACTTGCGAATACGAAGAAACGAATTAGTTTTAATATTCACTGAACTCGTGAATAGCTTTAGCCTTCGTTCGAGTCAATTGAATACGAATTGCGAATGAATACGAATTACATATGCAAACTTCATAGTTATTATTAACTTGACTTGTTAGCTTGTAAATTATAGACTGTCGATGCAAAATCCAAGTGTCGAGAAAAAGTGAAAAACCAAAAAAGATAAATAAAGAAAATATTTCTGCATAATAAAAATTATACATGAAATATTTCGTAAATATCGAGCAAGAAATTACATTAAACTAGACAAGATGTTTCTTATAGATTTTTAAATGTTGAAAATACGATGCTGCAAACTTCTCTAATATATCAAGTTTCTGAAACAATTGAACGTTGCAAAAAATGACTTTCTTAAAATATTTGACATTTTTTTTGCAAAAAGACGTTATCTGAAAATTTTGATTAGAAGTTATGAACGTTTATCCTTTATAAAATACATTTTTTAAATTTTGTTACCTTACCTTTTAGTCATGTTATATAGAATTTAAATAAAGAGACATTATAATAAATTCTACTAAATAAATATATATATGTACATAC
>Ga0157363_1006924_pt1 | contig 10707 bp, 10 predicted proteins | sample AttsexASBM1_FD_111477 | JGI IMG/M metagenome (GOLD analysis project Ga0157363, IMG submission 111477) | Fungus gardens microbial communities from leaf cutter ant in Ribeirão Preto, State of São Paulo, Brazil - Atta sexdens ASBM1 | ecosystem: Host-associated > Fungi > Mycelium > Unclassified ...
AACGTCATATACCTTGAAAGCTGGATTCCCGGCTATCCGTGCTCTTTAACGATTGAATTCAGTGTGAGGCCTCAAAGGACGCTTACTTGAAGGGGTTAGAGATGGCCCGATCCACATAGTACTAACTGCATTCTCCGCCGTACGATTGTTATAGTCTGAGTACGAGATTGCAAACTCATCCTGACACACTATCAAAAGTTTGCTACATGACCCTCAAACTGATACTTACTTTATGGGTATGCCCGTAAAATTGTCCCGCAATGGTATTTTTAAATCTCTGGACAATTTGATCAAAGTAGTTGGACTAGGCTGATGAGCTTAATGTGCACAAAATTTGCCGCAGGTATTCACCTGGTCGTGTAAAGCGTCAGAGGAACTTGGTGGCATGTGCGCTATAATCCAAGCTCTTTGCCCTGCATCCTCAGCTGCTTGAAGTTCCTGGGCGGCGAATGTCAGGATGCCATTAGGATCTGGTCTGTGACAGAATAAGTTTCTGATACTCGTAATGCGCTGAGTTAACACACTGGGCTGTGTCACTGTCAAAGAGCCAGAAGCTATTTCTTGTGATAAGCCCTTCCGGTGCTTATAAGTTGGTGTGGAATCTCTGCTTACTTCGCTTTATACCAGTACAAATCATTGAGGGAAATAATACTTTGTTTTCATGAGTATGTGGTAGGGCATGCACGGAGCGAGACCTACCGAAGGTTTGTTCCAGAAACTACAGCCGAGTAGCTCCCTGACATATGTTCAACAGAGTTGGCAGTAGAAGCATCAAGCCACTCCTACAAGTAGTTTAGAGTTCAAAACTGGAATGTTGGTTCTCACTACTTAACTCACCGACCAGTCAGCACCCTGGGTATCAAACACCCATTGGGACGATGCGCCGGACGTAGTATTTCGGGGGAAACTATTGACTGGGGCAACATCACTGATAAGGTAGCATCATAACAAAATAACAAATAAGATCGAAAATAGCTTACTGGTTGCCTGTTGACGGTGAGACTTAGCTGAAGCTGCACACGATGTTTTGAAGAAATAGGTATTTACCGATCACAGGGAAAACGGGAGCACCTATAAGCGTTTGCATTTCATGATTGAACTGCTGCAAATGGGCTGTCACGCCAGTCTGGTTGACCAACCAAATATCACCTACCAAGAAAAACAATCAATACCATTTAGCAAGGTGAAAGCGAGAGCATCATACCTTCGATGACATCACCCGTGAAGATTGAGAAGGAGTTCTCCTGTGCAGAAGCAGCATGAAGCATGCTCTCAACCAATCCTGTAGAGGCATCACAGTTATGGCTTGCGAGTATCCCTGCTGGTTGTTGGACTGGTAATCCAGTTGCATAATTCCTGCAACAGATAGGTTTCGTGCAATTCACTTCTGCACCCGGCTGTGTTTCAGTGGTCAGCTATATGAACTAAAGACTTCTGCAAGGGTACATACAGTGTATTCCCTATCAACATGAACATCACTGAAATGCACTACCTGGAAGGGTTGACGTCCTTGGCTTGTCCATTGTTTTGGATTTTTTGGTGCTGAGGACAGCGGGAAATTGAGCTGCTGAACGGCAGGTTGTTGGCATAAACCGAATACAGAGTTGCACAGCTGAGTAGAACTTCGGTCGAAGGGAGAAATTTTCCGTAGATCATGGGCCACGATGGGCCCTTGTTCAGCTAGTGCTCCGTCGCAGACATCATCATCTTCGGCCTTGAGGCAATTGAAGGTAAGCGCAGGTCATTGTGCAATAAATAAAGATCTCATACGCCAATAGCCTTACAAACAGCGGCCATACTATCAGAGAAAGCCGAGTTGCCTATAGCGGCGAGGCCTTTGAGAGGAACAAAGAGGGCATGACATGAATCGCAGTCAACTGCTTGAGTGATGGCATTGACAAGATCATCAATTAGGCTACCATAAACACTTTTGCAAATGTGCAATGCCACAAGGAGAGATAGAGACGACCAGAATTGCATCACAATAAGGTATGAGAGTGTTTTGAGAGTTCAGTAGGTGTGTTAAATAGTGCTCAAGACAGGCAGGAATCACATGTTGCCTGTGCCGAGCAGGAAAATCCTTAATGGCTTGATGCCATTATAAGATAGACGAGAAAAACTTTGTTTGCAACCATGCGAACACAAGCGAACATTGCCACCCCTATGGTGAGATTGGTAAGACTGGTAGATGACTGCGAAGAAACGTGGAGAAACAGAGAAATCTTTGCAAATTCTATCCAGCAAACTTTGGACGTGTGATTGAATCATTTCGGTAGCGAACTCGGTGGCCAGAGAGTAGTATTTACTTGATCCACCTGGAACGTTCCAATAAGTAGGCGTAGTGGCGCCCTGAGAAAGGTCCACAGGAGATTTCTAACAAGATGAGAAAACAGGTCAATTTCTCAGGACACTCCCACACACACACGATCAGTGAATTTTTCTTCTTGAACGTTTATATTTTCGCACGCAGAGAGGACCCATGATTGCGGGAAGGAACCCAGGCGCGGGCCATCATGTGGTCTAGTCTTTCTCACGCTTTTGTGGACTTTGCCTGACGTCACAAATCTTCAGAGTGCCTTATGGTTCGTATTGTGTCTAATTGCTTGTGGCTGAATCCAGAACGCGTCAAGGTCACACAAGATAACAAGCGAGCAATGCTGAGATATTGGAGAGCTGACTCACCCAAGTGTCTGTGTTTGTCTGATATCTGCCTTCAACGGATGGACTTGTTCGGCAGATAGACATTCAATGATCCTGCGACGAATGCAAAATAGCTGGTTCCTTTTTTTACTAATGCTTTGACAAATGTTGAATACTGGAGTTCAGCTACTGAAGCCCCTTCCACCAAAGGATACATCAGCCATTAATCTTGTCCTGTCACTGAACCCGCTTCCGTTCATTTCCCTGGACACTTCTCTGACCACAGTGGGGTCTCCTTTATGTATTCTGTGCAATATTAGAAGTGTATCAGATTTTGAGGACCTCGTGGCTTATGCTCTTCATCTTGCTGGTTTTCATTTTTGAGCTGCTCTTGACTATTGACCTTTGTATGATTGCCACTCGGTGAAACCAGCTGGTTCGGCCGACAAGTTAGAAGGGGATCCAGTCAAATTTATCAGAGGTCGGAAATGCAATGGCTGGATTTGTGGCGATATGCGTTGGCTTTCCATATGCTCTGGCAGTCGGGGAGTGACTTAATTAGTAAGACGAGGACTATCCTCGGTTTGGTATGTACGCTAGAAATAGATTCATTCATCAGCCCCAGCTCTAATTCATAATTCACGAATCAGCATCCGTAATTTTGGACATCTGCACAATTTAAGCGCTCGGAATCCTTGTTTTGAGTCCGTGAGTCGACGACCAAGTCGATGTTACTAACAACGCATTGAACGAGTAAGTATTGAAGTCTACTTGCATTCTTACGCTATTTACGTCAGCGGATGCTAATCACCATTCCAGGGCGCGCACTATATAAGTACGGGCGTGGACTAGTTTCTTTACAACTTCCTCTCTTCAACAATCTGCCTGTAACCCCACGTCGGGCCTTTGGTCATTCTTTGACACCGACTGTCTAGTCATGTATACACGCTCCTTATTCATCGCGTTCCTTGCCACCATCTTCTCCATTCCAATTGTCTCCTCTAGGAAGATCCAAAAGGATGGACTCGTTTTGCCTCCTAGCGCTTCTGAAAACAGAGACGCCGTCAGAAACATCTTCTTGAAGAGTTATAAGGCATACAAGTATGTCACCTGCGTGTTTCCATGCGTTCTCGTGCTGATCTACAATAGGAAATCTGCTTGGGGTCATGATGACCTTGGCCCTCTCTCAAATAGAGGCAATGGTCTGCTGAGCGTGCTCTGCAATCGTTTTATCCAAGTAGCTAATGGCAGCTTTCAGGAGGTTTCGTCGACAGTCGCAACGGATGGGGTATGATGACATGTGTCACCGAAAAGCTACCGGCTGATTTCAAAGTCTCAAGGTGCTACTATTATTGACGGGATGGGGACCATGGTGGGATCATGTTCTTGCATTGACGATCACTAATCACGCTGATATGTACAGCAAATAATGGGCCTGACAGTACAGTGAAGCGCATTTAGTTATACAACTTATCCCTGAATGCTTCCTAGGATTATTTCAATGAAGCTGTGAGTTTTGCATCGGGAATTAATTTCAGCAAATCAAATACGTCTAATACAGTCAGGTGCGACAGTTTCTATTTTCTTTAATTGGAAAAACAGCTGACCATCGATCAGTGTGTTTGAATCCTCAATCCGGTACATTGGAGGGCTGCTCAGCGCCTACGAGCTGAGTGGAAAGCAGCACCGCACTCTTGTTACTAAAGCTGCACAGCTGGCTGATAAGTTGATTTTTGCTTGGGTTGGGGTATGTCAGCCACCATTGATTTATCATCTCGTATGCCGATGGCAATTCTCAGGACAATGATGTTCCATTTGGGCAACTTGATTTCAGCAGCAACATGCCTGTCAATCAGAATGTTAGCTAGAGTATTGGTTATTACTCTTCTCAACCTGACATATGTTCTAGTCCAATATTGCAGAAGCAGGGAGCGTGAGTCTTGCAGTGCATCAGAGTTCTCTCTCTGATCTGCGTCTAGCTACTTCTCGAGTGGGCAACCTTAAGTAAATATACAGGAGATAACAAGTATTTCGAATTCGCTGCCAAATCAATGCGTTGCATTGCTACCAACGTGAGTGCTGATATCTCCCACTCCATTTTATTAAATTTCAGCCAAACAGCCATCCCCGTTACCAGGTTAGTTTCTTAGTATATTCTCCCTTAACATAAAGCTCATGAGAACCACGAGGCCTGCCTGCCCAAGGGATTGATCCCAACACCGGTACACCCGTGGGTGGATATATCGCAAGTCGTCCATTTTTTACCGTTTGGATATGTCTGACTAGGATCAGACATGGGGAGGAGGCTCCGACAGCTATTTCGAGTATCTCATCAAATTCCCTCGTCTCAATAACACTAGTGATCCGCTCTATGCCAATACTTGGAAACTGGCTGTGGATGCTTCTATGCATTCTCTTTTGAAGGTCGGGAGTTCTACTCAAGCTTCTGAGACAAATCTCATGCTACGTCCAGGAATCAACGGTTGCTAATCAGATCTATCTGGCCGACATTGATTCTCAAGGGCGAGTTGTTCATGTCGGTTCTCACCTCGCATGTTTCTATGGAGGTAATTGGATCATGGGTAGGTCAGCGTCACTCCCCTGTTACTGACTGCTCACAGTCACTCCAGGTGGCCACCTGACCAACAACCAGACTATTATTGATATCGCCCTTAAATTGGTTGATTCATGCTGGAACACCTATGCAAGCACCACGTGAGTTTCTCACTTCTTGAAAGATTTCCTGCAAGCTCAGTCGTCTCAAGAACTGGCATTGGTCCCGAGACCTTCGCTTTCGCGTCTAGCGATGGTGGTTTCACGAATGGGGCTGCTCCAACTTCCGACCAACAGGACTTCTATAAAAAACATGGATTTTATATCACAGACAGCGATTACATATTACGTCCCGAAGTTATGGAGTCGAACTTTTATGCCTGGCGATCAACAGGCGACATCAAATACCTCAACCGTGCTTCCCAGGTTATCCAAAGCATCAACAAATATCTTTCAGTCAACAATGCATATGCAGGGATTGAAGATGTAGATAGCGCCACTTCGAAAAAAATCGATGACATGGAGAGTTTCTGGTTTGCTGAAACACTCAAGTACCTGTACGTAGCCTGGTTCTTGACAGTAAATGTGTATTGACACAACGAAATGTAGATATCTGACTTTTGATGACCCCACCCACATAAGTTTGGATAACTGTACGTTCTTGACTCTCCGTTATGTTCAACGCATCACGGATATTATTAACAGATGTTTTTAACACTGAGGCCCATCCTTTCGAAGCCCCACCTCCCTTGGATAACTACGGGACTTCCGGTAGCCTGACAACCCCGCGGAGCCCTCCCGAGTTCACACCAACCCAAGCACCACTTCCCGGTTACAGTCAGAGTCATGGTTTGCCCCAAATTCCTCACATTCACGACAGTATCCAGAGCGTCTTGGATCATCTTCTTATTTGACGCGGTTGTTCCCACTGTCATCACGCAACGGTCAGGTATCGATATCCATCCTTTCGTTATTCGGACTTTCTACTCTATTAAGCTATTTTTACTTGGAGCGTGTTGGGTAATTGCACACCGGGAATTTGTAATAAAATTAAATCAGCCTTAGTACTGCACAATGCCTCGTCTGCCAACACAATGGATGGTAAAACCCGAGGAAAGGGGTCGTATATTGATATTGATGATCCCACGCAATCGGGGTCATTGGTCATGTGTCTTGGACTTGGATTTGTTCGGATCGTCCGATGCATTGTAAAACTCCAATCACAACGCCGCTCATGTCACTACCCTGCCAGATCAGATTCTTGCATTCCTTTATCCTTCTTCCCATCAATACCGTCTGTAGTCATGAGCAGAATGAATTTCTATCATGTTCTCTTTGTGACGTGATTGGGCAAGTGGCCAGCAGAGGAAGGTGGATTCGCATACGGCCCGCTCCTGGATTATCAAACCTGAAGTAGCCTTGTGCAAATTGAACCACGTTGAAACAACCTCGAGGAAATTTACCCTCAGTCGGGAACTCTTCTGAGCACGCGCCTCTGGATCATACTTCGATTTTTCGGCCTTATACTTGAAGCTATATAAGATCCGAACCATCCGCCATGTCCTTAGTTTACAGGGTCCTCTGAGAGCAACCTCTCTTGCTTGCTATTGCACGAGGGCTTCTCTATTGGATATTCCGATTGCTCTATCCTATTTCGGACGACTTGTCTTGTGGAAGATGATTGTGTCGCCACTGGTGGCTTTGGCTTTAGCTATAAGCGCAATTAGTGCATTTGCCGGTCCAGTCCAGAAACCTGACATTCGGCTTCCAAGGAGTGCAGCTGCGAATAAGGCGGCTGTGGTGGATATATTTACCAGGAGTTACGATGCATACAGGTATGCTTGTATTTTGATTTATTTTTTTACGAAGGAAGGTTTTGACTATAAACCCTAGAGAATTTGCTTTTGGTCATGATGACCTTTCCCCCCTGAGCAAGGGTTTTTCCGATGGTAGAAATGGCTGGGGTGAGTGCTGATCGGTCATATGAACTTTTTTGAGGCAGAGTATGATTTTTAGGTGCTTCTATTGTCGATGCTATGAGTACAATGGTGCGAGTTTGGTCATTATACACTGTGATCTTCGATCAGTTATCATGAACACCCAATACCGTCTAGAGTATCATGGGCCTTGATGTAAGAGGTCTATAAAGTACCAATTAAAGTCCAACAAACTGATTGGTGTAGGGTTTTCTCGAAGAAGCCATTGAATTTTCCAGCAAAATCGACTTCAGTAGGTCCAAGACGCCCAGTACAGTCAGGTGGGAATTATAACTGTTTCAAGTGAGTCAAGCACCTGATTCTGTCATTTTAGCGTTTTCGAAACGACTATCCGGTACCTCGGGGGGTTATTGAGTGCATATGAATTAACAGGCAAGAAGTTCCCTGCCCTTGTGGACAGGGCAAGGGACATTGGCGATAAGATGGCTTTTGCTTTCTCTAGGGTGAGCGAAATCCTCACGTTATTGATTCTTTTTTTGCAATCAGGGCTCACGCATAAGGTCCACGTATTGTTGATTGTGTCAAAAAGAAGAATGCGATTCCGTTCGGATTCCTCGACTTTACGGATAATTCTCCGACTATAGCTAATGTACGTACATATGTGTCATTTGAACTAGGAACGGAAACTGACGGCATCTTCATCTTTATATCTCGAATACAGTCAAATATAGCTGAGGCAGGAACTGTGAGTGATTTATTTTGAGTTCGGTAATTCGGATGAAGACTGATCTTCTGTTTTCTCATGTAAGCTAACTTTGGAGTGGGAGACTTTGTCAAAGTATACTGGAAATGCCACATATGCCAATTTAGTTATTGGCTCTGTGCGGCATATCGCTCAACTGGTTTGTCCTCTTGTTCTGTTATCTGCCTCTCTAAAGTTGATCCTGTCTTTTGTTATATTTTTAATCAGCCTGCACCTCTGCCTGGTTTGGCAGCTCAAGGTATTGACCCTCACACAGGACAGTTTGTCGATGGCTATGTCGTAAGTATATTATCCTTTTTACTCTGGGAAAATACTGGAAGATAAATTCACGCTGACGCCATTGAAAATTATAGACCTGGGGAGGTGGTTCGGACAGCTACTTTGAATATCTAATCAAGTATGCTAGACTCTCTAACACCCAGGACAACTTGTTCGCAGATACTTGGGCCACAGCTGTTGATTCCTCAATCAAGAATCTTTTGAGAACGTCAACCACGGGGCGGCATCTCTATCTGGCGGATTTTGATTCAAGTAGGTTGATTAGACATGTTGGGTCTCATTTGGCTTGCTTCTATGGAGGAAATTGGCTTTATGGTGAGTGCGAGGTGGGAATTGTAAGATGTTCAAGGAAATTGATTTTCTCCAGGCGGTCGTCTCATGGATAATCAGACGATTGTGAACATTGGTTTACAATTAGTAGATGCTTGCTGGAATACATATGCCAGTACTGCGTACGACGTGTTGATTTTTTATTATCCGACCCACGTTCTGATAACCTATCCTTTTGGTTAATAGTACCGGCATTGGCCCTGAATCTTTCGCTTTCATCTCGAGTGACGGCGATTTTACCGGCGGATCTACTCCAAGTCAATCTCAATTGACCTTCAACGATCGACACGGATTTTATGTGACCAATGGTGTATATATCCTTCGTCCTGAAGTCCTCGAATCGAATTTCTATGCGTTTAGAGTGACGGGAGATACCAAATATTTAGATCGGGCTGCTGCTGCTGTCAAGAGTTTCAATGAGTTCTTGGCTACCCCGAATGGTTTCGCAGCATTGAACGATGTCACTAACCCGAGCCTGGGATTGATTGACGATACGGAGAGTTTTTGGTTTGCGGAGGCTTTGAAGTACTTGTGAGTGTTTTCTCTTGCATTTGCAATAGAAATTGAGCATGGAGCGCGGAATAGGTATCTCACGTTTGATGATCCGGAGCATATCCATCTTGATCGATGTGTGTATTCCGTAGTTGAGCTTGTTGTGCATTTAAGTGTTGATGTGATCACTTCCTTGTTAGATGTTTTGAACACCGAGGCCCACCCCTTTGAGGCACCACCTGCGAAATCTAGATATGGTAGTGGTAAAATTCTCCCTCTTGTACCGGGTTTCACAGCACAATCTGCTGGTGCACCACTTCCGGCCATTAGTCCTAACGCTAAAGTCGGTCCCGCAATCACCAATACTGGAGAGGTTTAATTTGGCTGGTACAGTATTAGCAAGTGACCTTTGCATATTTGATTCATTGTATAACCTTGCACTTGTAATCCATTGATCTCACAGATATATGTGACCACATGTATCTACATCACAAGTTGAGAAATCAGTTTTGACACGGCGTCGGCCAATGCTGTGGAGAGCATGCTTGCCAGAAAACAGCGTGGCAATCCCAAGAACCCCACCATATGTCCAGGGAACCTCGGCAACTTGAGAATTACCTGCATTATGGATGATGCACTTTCTATTTGTAAATGTAGTTGAGAAACCAACATTGTCAAGCTATCCAATTAAAACAATTGTGGTGGTTGAGGTGCGATATTGCAGAGACAATTTTCCATCTTATTTCTATTTTAACCTCCCCAAAGTAGCATATCCAGTTTGTTGAAGATGGGTCAATGCATCGTCACATTGGCCCCTGTTTATATTTGGACCACATTTGTGGCTTGGACAGACAACTAAGGTTTCACTCTCTTATTGTTGGCCAATGTTCATCTCAGTTGTGTTCCATACTCTGGAAGCCTCTGAAAAGTGAATATTCACTACTCTTTAGGTTATGGGCCCCAAGCTGTGAACACTTGTTGGAAGAAGCAGAGTGCACAGCAGCATGGTGCAGTGTGGACAACTAGCAACCAATTACCTGTGGTGTATACTTCAATGGAGAGCTGAAAGGGAGCAACAACAAAAGATAAGTAGTATTGGTAGGAGGTTAACCTATGTGTAAATTTTACATCGACTACCTAATTAAGACTACTGATTGTGGGCCATACACTTACTAAGCAGAGTACTCCCCCTCACTTAAGATATCAGCTGTTAAGTGATAGAAGCAGAAGTAGATAAGCTAAGAGATAGACAGAAATGACTGAATAAAATTTGACCAAGGTTTTTAGTTAGAATATCAGCCAGATTTTCTTTTCCATCAATAGGATATAGTTGAATTTGTTCATCCTCAATTAGATCTCTTATGTAGTGATAGTGGATATCAATGTGTTTGGAGTGCTTTTGTTGTATAGAACTAGATCTCCAGAAAAGTAAACCAAGATTATTACCACAAATATGAGGAGTTAGAACATTAAAACTAGCCTCATTGAGAAGATTTCTTGTCTAGGCAAGCTGACAGCCACAATCAGAAAGGGCCATATTGTTATGAACTTAGGTCCTTAGGGTTGGACAAAAGAACAACTCTTGTACAGGAGTAACACAAGAGAACTCGATAGAGTTCCAAGTACAGAGTAGTCTACCTTATATACTAATCCTCATGGTCCGTGCTAACTACTGTGCACCCTACCCTAAATGACCATGAGTAATACATGAGG
>Ga0157363_1006925_pt1 | contig 10706 bp, 5 predicted proteins | sample AttsexASBM1_FD_111477 | JGI IMG/M metagenome (GOLD analysis project Ga0157363, IMG submission 111477) | Fungus gardens microbial communities from leaf cutter ant in Ribeirão Preto, State of São Paulo, Brazil - Atta sexdens ASBM1 | ecosystem: Host-associated > Fungi > Mycelium > Unclassified ...
GCTTTCCTCAATTTAAATCAAATTTGTCCACTTTTGGATTGAGAACGCAGATTTGATGCGCAAGCCATTGGATCGATTTAAGTAACTAAAAATCATAGTGTATCGACTGTTTAATAATAACATTTTTTTTTATAAAATTCACATGTTTAAAATATATCGCGCGTGTGAAGATTGATTATTTTATCTTGACATTTTGTATAATCCGCCAATGTTTCACTTTCATTAACTTGATTAGCGTCATATCCGCATGAAGTCGACTCTATCCTCAGACAGTAGTGAAATTTCCACTAACGAAGCTATCATTGAAGAAGTTATGTACAACGGACATCTCATCTGCTTCAAACCTAGGCCTTGATCTCATAACGAACCGCTCACGAGAGCCATTGTTATAGTTTGCAAGCTCAGAAGCAATCATTATATAATCTAACCTACATCGGAAAAACATAGTTGAATTGTTCGCTTGTACCTGCGGCCAAGATCCTTGCCAGGATGTCAATCACGTGGTTTTCCATTGTCATTCCGAAGGCAACTAAACCGCAGCATTACCTCGAGTCGCGCTTTCCAGACTGCGATTTTAATCTTTTTGTTGCTCCGTCACTCCCCTCCTAAATTATGCAGACTACTCCTCGTATACTTCAAAAGCATTGACATTCATCCATATTCCATAATCCACGTCCTTTAAGTTGGCGCGCGTGCTTCGGCTTGATCTCTCTTTTTGAAGCTTGGAAGATTCACCATCACATTGTATATCATCGTAACTAATTAGTTTATGGCTTGATCGCGATCGAGGATTGCGCGTCCCAATCATAAAGAAAGAAGAAGAAGAAGCAAAATTTCCACGGAATGTATCGCAACTAGTCCGAGTCGATGCATGTAATAAATAAATAATTAAATCTTTGATTTCTTATTCTCTATAAACTCAATGTTATTTAGATTCAACAATCGGACGTCGATGAATTCTGTGTAATTTATTTGTACATTTAGCCAACGTCGTGTTTTAATATCATTTCGAATGTTCATTCCTATCAAAAGCTCAAGTATCCGCTGCTCATGTTACGACGAGAGCTACTAGTCGTTTCAAAATACGAATCGTATTTTGAAACATATGATCTAAATTAGGAAAATGTGGGCGATGCGCAAAAGTGCGGGTGTAGCTGCACTGCGACGAGTAACGCGTGAAGTCAGCCGCATTGAGTGCGACAGAAAATTCTATACGCGCATGTGTTCATACGTATTTTTGTGTCGTCAATAATTCTTAAAGCCATTCTACATTAGTCGTATCGTAGACATAAGTCATAAGTCACAAGCTTATTGCATAGCCAATGCTTCAGTTTTAAAATCGCATGATGATTACAATCATTGTAGAATAGCCTTGCGTCATAATTCTGTCCTGCGATTCGTGTATACGATTAACGCATCGGGAGTGGCGAAGTGCCGTGCAAAGTATCGCGTAATCGTCGTATCTCCGGTATTTAATGGGCGCAGAATATTGCGATTACAGTTAATCTTATATCCGCGAGTGCTACGACGTTGTGTTACAGAAGACGAATAAAAGAAGAAGAAGAGACTTGGGTTACATCGGGAGACGGCGGAGTAACCATAGGGTAAGTTACTTATCATTTTTGCTTATCATTTGTTACTGTCGACTTAATCATTTACCTCCATGTCATGGCTGTATGATGTATTCCATGCAACGTTTTCCATTAAGAACGTATATAATACATCTCTCATTTTTTTATTTAAGACAAGGATTGATATATTTCAATTTAATTTCGTCGAATTCATATTTGTATACCAGATGTTTACGATAATGATTTTTATGCTTATTTTCGAGTAAAATGCGATTTTTTAAATAAGATCTTTTTTACTTACAGTAAATGCAAAAATACATTTTGCATACTTGAAAATTAAAATCGCATCGGTATTAAATCTTGTTTTGAAAATATGTTTATATTTATACTTTGAAATATGTTTATATTTTTTAAATGTTGTATGTGTATTTTTGGCACATTTATACTCATAATTATTTGAGTTATTTATATAAAAATTAGATCTCCATTTTCTTTAAAATTTATATCTGAAAATAGCTTTTCCAAAATATATAATTATATAATTCCTTTATATCTGTTTAAAGGATTAATAAAAAATGTAATACACACAATGATTATAATTTGAAATATTTGCTATTTTAAAATTGATTTAATGCGAATGTATTTGTTTATTTTACAGATCAATTTTGCATACAACTCCGCCGCTGCTCGGCAAGTATTAAATTTTTCCTAATCTAACATGTTTAAATATTAAAGTTATGTTCAAATATAAAAAGATAAGATATCTTGGCGCAAATCAAAATGATTTTGATCGATGCGATTATTATTATATTCGTCCAATTTAATTTTCTCATTATAACTTATTATTCCTCTACTGTAAGCTTCATTATTCCGTCCTTCGTTATACCTTCTATTACTTCATATTGCTGAATTCGTCTCATTTAGGTTCACCGCGTCGATTAACGAGAGGTGAATTCGATTGAGCTAAAGTATGCATGTCATTTCGAAATTTGGGAAGCGAACGTAAACGCGCACGAACAATTTTTTTGAATTCAACGATTTCGAAGTTCCTGGCGTTGCAGAGCATACTTCAACGCGCAAAGCGTTGTTCGCGAATCGTTCATCGAGTAGTTTCGTTTACAGGCATTGAATGCTGCCCATAGTACGTGAATATAATGCGAGTAGAGTTACATGGTCATGCGGCTTCGTGGAAATGTTCTTTCACGCGTTACAATGCAACGCGCGGTGATTGCACGAGTAATGTCGAATTTTCAAACGCACCGATAACGTGTTTGCACGTTTGAAATTGTCGATAATTTTGGCAAGAAAATCCAATCAAAATGACTAATTTATTTATTGATCTATGAGTAGCAATGAAGTAATTTTCAGTGGTTTTTTATTGGCTAGTTTTAAATTGCTCAAATAAAAAAGCGAGTGTAATAATTTAAACAGTCTATAAAAAAACTTGCATACGACAGTTTTATCGGAATAACAATACAGCTCTAATACTATCGTGATTTGAAATCAATATTCTTTAAGTTAATAATTTCGAATCTTTACTTTCATTCAGGTTATTAGTAAATTTAATTACGGTAATTAATTCAACACGATTTGCACGTTTATTTCATTGGAAAACCGTCTTTGGTTTGCTTATATTGCGCCTGCTTTTTACAATCCCATTGTCGGAGTTATAAAGGGCACCCTTAGTAAACCGCTTTTTCGCGTAGATGGAGAAACTTTCGCGGAAGAAATGCAATCGAACGACCGACTGCAGGGGACACAGCCATTAGAATTCGTTCAGGAATACGATGCAGGGAACGATTCGCGTGGTATAGAAGCACTGACCGACCAACAAAGAGGCAAGTGCACTGTTCGTGACGTTTATCATATTTTATTGCCGGCAGACTCCATTGTGTGTTCGTCTGTTTTGTTTCCGGTTATAATTTGGTCAGCGCTTCTAACACGCTGCCCTTCTATTTATTGTCCCCGATCGTATCAATGAAATCGATGCATTATCATTTTTTTTTATTTCTTGATATTAACATTAACATTAGTCGCTAAAATTAAAGGTAGCACAAACTTTTGCATAATGCATAGTATAAAGAGAATCAACCAATTGGAATCCTTCCTTTCTTTCCATTTCACAGAAAAGAGGAACTTTAATTGGTTGAATCTCTTAGGCACTATATATTATGCAACAATCTGTACTACAACACTAAAAGTGTCTTATATTATAGTCTTCATCTATATTTTTCTCATCTTCGCAAATTTTGCGCGTTCGACAACGAACGTCTGATTATCAATTTTCAATCGTATTCTCAATATGTTAAAGCTTAATAATTTCAAAACCTATACAAATGTTCCCACGATAAAACGCCGTCCCTTACGGCGAGAAAATTGCGGACAAATTAACATGGAGCAAAGGTCTCACAATGCGGCATGGGAAAAGCGGCATGTTGCGGCCGACAATGTATCAAAGAGCAGGTGAGGAACAAAGCCAGGAGAGGACCTCCACGAATGGCAAGGTGCGACCAAATGGAAAACAATCGCGTCGTTCCATTACCCACGCTAATAGCTGGTCAGTCTGTTTAACGCAACGCTTAAACGATTTTCTTGCGATGCTGTGAAAAACGCCTACGAACCATTCACAATAAAAAGGGAAGGCGAAGAAAAGTCGTCTCTGTTTTGCATCTTAACGTAGCTCGCGCACGCGCGGCTTCTTTAAATTATTTTTAGATCAATTTGAGGTTTCCGATGGCAAAATCCATCTTATTATCCGCATTATTACTTTACTAGTCAAGTTCTTTTCTTTCTTCAGCACAGCTGATATAACTATTCTCTCGGTGAAAGCATGGCTTTCGAAGTTCACTCATATTTTTCTGTGTCCAATACGCTTTCGTGATATCGCCATTTAACATTGCTGATACTGTATTGTACAAAAAATAATATTCGATTCAATCGAGATTTATTTATGAACGTTTCATTCTTTGTTGTAGAAATTAAAATATAACAATAGCAATTTTTGTTAATTTGCCAAACTTTACAAGAACTTGAGTAAACAGATATTGATTGATGATGATACTTAATAAATATACAGATAAATGTAGAAATATATGCCGTAAAGAATATATTATCATAAATAAATAAATAATCATTATAATAATTATTTTGACCATTCATTCGTATGTATACAGCCAATTTTACGAGAAATAATATTATACTAAAAATTTTATTTTTATTTAATCCGTAACATAGTGGATAACAATAATTTATTCATGGAATCAAATCAACTTTCATAAGAACGCAACATGTAATTAATATTCATAAGTTAGATAACGCTGACAAAGCTTTAAATAAAGATATGCAAACAAATAATAAAACCCAGTTTCTGTATGCATTGCATGTGTGTGCAAGAGATATTACCAACCAAAAATAGTACGTTTGTATACATTCGGTATGTAAAAATACATTAAGGTTTTTAGAAAATACTACAGGATTCTTTAGCAAATGAGATTATCGATGTTATCTGACGATTTCATGATTTTGATAAAATACTTATTTCATGATTATGATAAAATATTCATTTAAATCTTAAAGAGAGACTTAAAGATTAAAGAAAGATTGAAGTATGATTTCGTTGTTCATTTATCACATTTTTATTTTACAAACAAAATATATTTTCAAAATATTAATTGCTATTTACGCAGTTTCGGTCGGATAATTGAAGATGTTAGATTGGCGTCACATAGTAAAAAAATATTTTATATTTGTATTAAAATCGGTTCTTGTTAAAACTATTGTGTTGAATTCCTAACATATTTAAATTAATTTAACAGAATGTGATTGTGTTATTTAAACGCTTTGTGTTAAATTGATTTTCAATATCCTTAGTTAAAATAAAGTTTATAAGTGAATAGTTAATGTAAAAATAATATATTTTAAAACATAAATTCTAAGAACAAGTAATTCTAAAAAGAAATAAATTAATAAAATGCGTTAATTTAACACATTATAAATGTTAATTTTATTTAAAAATATGGTTTCTCACACACATACAATTTGCTTACAAATTGTGTTAATGTTACATTTTTTGTATTAATATTTTTTATATAATATTTATTTTACTTTTTAACATATTCATCTTGTGTTAAATTAGTATAAAAATTTAAATATATTGTTTAGGATTATGAAATGTGTTAATACAAATTTTCCAACTGTGTGATATATTCTGTTTCTTTCCTCTTTCATTAACTCACTCATCTCAAACTTTCAATAGATGATGTTATTTCTTACTTCGCTTATTTTCCTTTTGATTCTCATGATGGCTGTACGCGAATGAGAGAGAAAAGGTCAAGGATGATGACGACGGCGAGCGCATGCTGTTCGCGAAATAACGTTGGACAAAACGAGTGCGGGCCGTCGAGTAGAACCGGGCGAATGTTTTCCCGGTTTGATTAAAATCAGAAATGATTTATTCCCGGGCTGTGACCCCTTCTCTGCACACCGCTCATGCCGACTGCGTTCTCCGGCACTAGATTCCTATTTCCATCCAGGGATCCGATTCCGACCTCGATCCTCTCGTCCCGCGACTGAATCTATTACCTGCAGTTTCTAGATCACAGCTCGGCAATCCCCGTTCCACCACTTCCGCCCTCTCGCCTTCCATCCGTTTTCGATGCACCCATCGTCGAACCATGGGTCAGTCGTATTTACTGGCCGTTTCGGGCTCGGCTTCGCCACCCCTCGCTACTACACGACGAATCGTTTCTCCGCGCTTCTCGTTTTTCTTTTTCCTCCCTTTTTTATCCTTTTTATGTTTCGATGCTCCGCGATTTCTCGTTTATACCTGTTGACAGCCTCGTTCACGATAACGAGCCCGTGGCACAGTTATAGATTTTTCCAATCAAGTTGCCCTAATGTCGGTTCGATGACGTCCGCATGCATCGAATAGCTTCTCAAATAGTTGATAGCAGTTTATTGCTACCGCCTGACAATACACACGAACGGATATTATTTTCTTGCTTGCGAATTTATTTCGACTAGTCACAACGACACTTGTCACTTAAATTGTTCAATCTATAAAAATATATGTTCAATTAATGGCCACCAGAAATTGCGGATTCTACAAACACTAACAATATTTGAATGCTTAATTTAGCATTTTTTTCTTTCCATTTTAAGCTATCCGAAATTTACTTTTCATCATGTCGCCGTGACTCGCGGAGAGAGTTTATTATTTTATTACTTTAGAGTTCTAATCGGGATATTGTATATACTAGAGAAGAAGTTGAAAGGATTAATCCACGACGCTTTAATAATAAGTGACTAAAGCGACAGGCCACTTGCGATGTTGCTTACGTTGCCCGAAGATTACTTCGAACTATCTCGCGCCACTATCGAAAGTTTCTCTGCTTTTGGTTTATGCAGCAGTGCACTCTATCATACGTTATCTCTGCTCTCGTCGTCTTCCCGGTAGGCGAGAGGCTTTTGGCTTTGCACATGCCTTATTCAACGTTTCGTTGGATATTTATGGAATTTAAATGTTTTTAAATCGATACACCGAGCCAAGCCTTAACGCGCGACCTGCTGCTTCCGCCCTTTACAACGTGGATAAGCGTCACTGTCTCCGATGTACTCGAGCGAATGCAGAGTATAAGAGATGGTAATGAGCTAATAGCCAGTCCCACAATTGCCGTTATTAACATGAGCAGCCATCGGAGTTAAGAAGTCTTGAATAACTGAGTTTAATGCCGCAGCTAAAACAAAGCACTCATCTATATTTCGCATCATAAGCGAAGTAACCGAAAGTCAAGGAATAAACCGCTGAGGGCATTATTGAGCATTACTTAAAAGAATTGTGTATTATAATAAGCGATATGAAGTTATGCATTACTGGGACATTAATGGGCATTACTAAGGCATTATTAGGGCATTAATGGCCATTACTAGGGTATTAGTGGGCTTTAATAGGGTATTAGTAGGCATTGGTGTACACAATTTTGGTCAGTGGTTTATCCTAGTTAGTTGTATGATAAAATCGTGTAAAAATCATTTAACATATTTTCAGATTCATAAGATTGTTGCTCGTTAACCTATTTAAATGATAATTTAACGAAAAAAAATTCCATTTAATATAATCTAGAATATAATCTTTCGCGATAATATAATCTAGAAGTATTACATTGAAAGTATTCACTGAAAATATTCACAGAAATTAACAAAAAGAAAAAGAAAGCTCTTGTAGCATATTTGCATACGCCATATTTCGCGCACGGCATCTTTTTACAGAAAAATCCCAATCTTCGTGCCTTGCTGCCCTTTATGCAAACGATGTCTGTGCGAAACGCGCGTCTACATAGTCCCCCTTGCTGCGAAATAAAAGATAGCTTCGACATTTTCCATGGATAGGTCCTAGACTCCCTTGGTATCGTACTTCTGGCACTAATCACCGCAGTTTCTTGTAACGTACGTAGTCGACGAGAGTGTTCTTTTTCATCGGGCTATTCTCTTGTGGGGACTCATGGAATTTCGCCTAATTAGCCGCGTTTGCGACGGCTTCCGGGATAACCGAGCATTTTATATCACTTGCGCGGAGAAAAAAAGAGGAGTACTTCCACCCTCTTGAAACAATGGTCCGCTTACATATATGTTACCGCGAGTTACAAGTTCGTGTGCTTTAACAAGGTCCATGTTTAGACCGTTCGGTCAGAGTAGAGTCCCGCATCCATCGAATCGTGCGACCATTAATTATTTTTACAAAATCGCCAAAGTATGTTCATTTTTCAAAAACAAGTTTGTGTCCGAGCAATCGACAAAAAATATCGTTGCGCATTTTCCAGTAAATTATATAAAACATCAACGGTATCATAAATGGAATATAAACGATAATAATATCTAAATTTGAATAAAAATACACTTTCAAATTCATTAAGCACAAAAAAATAATTATCATAAAATAATTATTAGCAGTTTTTTTATTATTAAGACCAAATGCATTTTGCATAATTTGATGGTCTTTTTATTCTAAATCACTGACTAATAATATTCATATGATCATTATAAAAGAGCATGATAAATTAGAATAGTGTTCAGCGGAGCCTGCCTCACTGTGGATTAAACAATCGTGTTAGCACCTGTTGATACGTTATCAAACTGATGCGATCTACGTCTAAACGCATCCGAAAAACAGTGACAGTTTTATACTCGTCAGGTTTGTTTTCTGAAGTTCACGATGGAAATAGAGAATCGCTTGATTCGCGACGAAATTTATTTCCGGTACATTCACGTGCTCCAGGGAACTGACAATTTTACATTTTCCAGCAATCAGAGGTCCGGGATGCTTGCGACATTTGATCTTCGGCTTTTACATCCTTTCAACTATGCTGGCTCGTTCTCCCGGCGCGATTGTCGGTGATTTTGCGAACCCGATTGAGTGTCCATTCTTTCTCTTGCTTCGTCCTACGACTCACTGAGATGTTCCATCCCTTTCGTTTGCCTGCTTTCAGCTTCCTTTCTTCGAATATACCTTTTCTTTTCAATAGATATTACGCCGTCCTGGTTCTCGATCGCGAGAACTGAGAAATTCAGAGCAACAATCCATGAGATTTTTCTACTGGTTGCTTTCGTGCTTCCGCTACTCTAAACGAGCCCTCCCTTTCTAGCCTTTCTTATTTCTCCAGGTATTCTTTTTACTCATTTCCACACGGAAGACAGCAAACTACAACGAAACGATGTCAGCAAGGATTCTGTCGTTCACGTGTCGTACGGAAAAAGGAAAATGACGGGAAATTATCTTCGTGATGATCTCTGTATGGAAGATATGTCAATAATCGAAAATATCCTTGCTGCCATATAATCGATGCCATATAATCGAACAAAAACGAGGGTCGGTATCCCTGAGGCGAAGTCTTATTCACGCTTGATTACGTACAGCTACTCTGGCACAGATATACGGTCCCATAAAGTGCGCTGCTGCGACTCATTGGACAATTCATTAAACTGTCACGTGTCACGTGTTAATACGGCTTGTCCTACATCGCTGTTTCAATTATTGAAGTCCCGACAATGATATAAGTCTAAATCAGAAAGATTGAATATTAGAAAAAAAGTAAAAAATTAAATAGATTTTATCGTTGGTATAAATAATTTCCATGATTATATTACGATAATATTAACTTATAAAATAAATAAATAATATTAATTTAAGAATTAACGCAGGATATTATATATAATATGTTACAAAAAATCATTGAAAGTATTATATCGTGATTATTTTGCTTCTTTTTTAAATACATTCAGAATTCCTTTCTTTCCTTTTTGAAGAAATAATTTTAATTTTAATATTATGCAATTACGTGAAATAGATTTGCATAACGGAAGATGCATAATGGAAATTCATAGCGCGAATATTGTCGGCAATTGAACATCTACTAGGACTGATCGCACGCGATATTCCAGATTGTACCAATGGATCGATATAATGACCCGATAAATCCCCCTACGCGTCAACGCATTAGAGCATATCCATAATGCGCTTCGCGATCTATTGACTCGTGCACGCATAATGGCCTATGAGCACAGTGCGTGCGACGGAGGATACTCGCACGGGTGCATTAATGCCTGAACGTCTTAGGATAATCTACATCAAGACCGTGTGGTGATGCAGCTGCAGCAGACGTCTGACCTGACTATTGTTTTCGTCTTAAGTAAGCCGTGATCGATAATTAATTGCTCCTTCCAGCGATAAACAGTCTGATCTGACGTTGTATTTCGTAACGCCTGCATACGTATGTGGACGCGCAAGATATTACGAGCTTATTAGCTGTATCCGAGATGCAGATTATACGAGCAATAAAATTTAATAATGGGAGATATGATATACCATCCTATATATCCACACATATAAGTATTTCCGACATTACCTCTACACACACACACACACACACACACATACACACACACACACACACACACACACACACACACACGCACACACGCACGCACGCACGCACGCACGCACGCACGCACGCACGCACGCACGCATGCACGCACACACATGACAATCGTGAATCATTTGTGACATATTAACTTAAATATTATTAGTTTGCAGAATAATTCATAAGAAATATTTTTTTTATAATAATAATCAGTAATAAA
>Ga0157363_1006926_pt1 | contig 10706 bp, 4 predicted proteins | sample AttsexASBM1_FD_111477 | JGI IMG/M metagenome (GOLD analysis project Ga0157363, IMG submission 111477) | Fungus gardens microbial communities from leaf cutter ant in Ribeirão Preto, State of São Paulo, Brazil - Atta sexdens ASBM1 | ecosystem: Host-associated > Fungi > Mycelium > Unclassified ...
GTTTGACGAGTATAAATGTATCTTATCAATTTGTATCAGTAAAAAGCACGGATACATTATAAAATGATTCGACTGTACAATCTGCTATTTTAGCCATTTGAATTTTTTCTAGCCACTGTATATGTACATGCAATATTGACTTTTAATTGGTATTAATGACGTTACATTGCTTGACGAAGCGTAACAAGTGGCAACACAGCTTATCTCAATTTGCGATAGAAAAACACGTATATCACGCAGGAACTATAACGGCAGCAATAAAATTAGCATAACTTATCTACATCAGAGTCATTTTGATATCACTTAACAATGTGTTGGAGAAAAGTGCACAATCTTACAAATATGCCAAAATTAATTTATTCTTGTATTTCAACGATGACAGATAGAGCATAAATGAATTCCATTATCGACAATTTATTGAAAATATTAAACTATTTGTGCATCATTATTGCAATAATTTACTGCACGCTGTTATATAATAGTATTGATAAAACATTCCTTATATACCGACCCATAAACATTGCCTACACGTGCAATACATTTAAAGAGTTCAGAGTACGTATTGTGAAATTATTCGGAATATGATTTTCGATCGCGCGGAATATTCAATTATTTCCTAGATTTCTATTGTATTTCTATTGTATACTAGAGATAACGGAAATTCGATCGGAATCCAATATGATTTGTTCCATGATAGGTATCCACACCTAGAGCACGTATTAATTGTTTAGAATGGATTTCCGATCGCAATTATTTTATTTTCTTTACGCTCTAAATTTCTTGCAGTGAAAATTTCTCACTCCAAGAAAGTGAAAATACAACCACCCTTCATTTTTTGAAAAGAGTAACAATTTTTATTCCTTTTAGAGTGAATTTTTACTTCAAAGGAATGAAATTTCACTAAAAAAAAGTCAGATTTCATTTCTTTGAAGTGAAAATTCTCTCTAAAAGGAATGAAAATTGTCATTCTTTTTCAAAGAAGTGAAATATTTTCATTTTTTTTCGAGGATGATTATATATTTCACTCTCTTGAAATAAAATTTCACTGCAAGAAATTTAGAGTGTAGAAAACAATAGAAATCTAAGGACTAATTGAACAATTTTAATCAGAATCCATTCTGAATAGTTTCATAATATGTTCTCTGATATTTTATTGGAAACATTACGTAAATAATTTTTTTTAATCACTGTCGCCGCGATTCTCTATAGTGATATAAAAACTGAGATTTTCAAGATATTGATCTTCCATTGGGCATTTTATTATTCACTAAACTATGCAGCATGATCGATGTGAAAAGCCACAGGCATATGTTACGCGATGAAAATTAATTTATTTTGCGCATTGCATTGATCCTTCTTTGAACGCTTTCGTTCATGGTGTTAATGTGTGATTAAAAAATATATCCGAGTCAATCAAAATAATAGTGAAATAAATGTGCATAAAGTAAAATAAAGAGCTTACAGTTGCTAATTTATTTTCTAGAAAGAAGTGACGTTTCTTTCTGGGTAGAAAGGACAAAAAATTTCTTAAGAATTTTACCCATTAAAAATTCTTAAGATAATCGAACAAGTATTTAAAAGTTATGCATTGAACGTACAACACTATTTACAGCGTAATTTATTATTGCAATAAAGATAGACAGGCTCTCTCTTTCTCTCGCAGGTGAAGATGCGATTGCGCGAATTTGTTATGTACACATGCGACCGCAGTATGCACGCACGCATTGCACATGCATATTTATTACGTCGATAATAGCTTCGTAATTATATCGGTTGCGAATACTACGGCACTCCCGTATTATTGCTATGATTAATGTGATTATGATTTATGATTAAATTAGCATTAATGAGTAATAATCCTGTTCATGATTTATAAATTAAATGTCATTTTAATTTACAAAGTGGTTACAAGTTACCAAATGCGCATGTTTTGCCAATGTTATTTTATTCCCACGATAAAATTCAATGTACTGTATTCATTAATGTAAATGCATATTTATATGGTGATACGATTACATTTATATGACATTTATTGCTGATCATTGTCTTAACTCTGTCTCTTTTTAAAGTAATACTATTCATTAGACACACATATATTGGATATATATTCTTTAAATCTCAGAGGAGTAAAATTTCACTCGAAGAGATTTAGAGTATCTATTTACATATTTTGCAAAAAATTCATAGCGCGAAGAGATGGCACAAATGCAAATAAAATAATTTACATGAATACATTCTAAATCAGTACATAGTATCATAATATCCTTGTAATAAATTATCAAAATACTCTTTCAATATTAAGTTATTAAATAGAAGTTACTGAAGTAAACATTGAAAATTAAGTACAGACAATTAAGTAAATACAACTTATTTATATAAAATTTGATGATATATATGCTAAAATAATGATAGGACATTAATTTTTCTATTTGATATACATGTATCATTTGGATGAAAGATCAAAGTTGCTTCTGTATATATTTATTTGTTGAATGGACATTTTTCATATAACCGGTACTCACGATCATCGTGATGCAAAAAAGCACTCGTGTAATTAAGCTACAAACTCCCCGGCGCGGCGCGATTGCAGCACTCTACGGGAGCGATCTCTCTCTAGCGAAGTGGAAAATATTGGATTCATGGTATAAGAACTCTAATGGGAACCGGTTGAGAAAATAATCGCGTTTCGATGTTAGGCGGTGGCGGCGGCGCCACATCAACGCGGCGCCGTACTTTTCATGGCTCTCAACGGATCACACGGAATTTAGATGAGAGCCTGGTGAGTTGCGACGAATTAGAAGGGTCCGACGCCACCATGTCGATAGCCCAGGTATATATCGGTAATGGACACTGATTAAAGAGATCAAATAGAACGAGAGGGACGTGAAAGGCTTCCAGTTCTTTTACGGTGCGTAGAAGTCGGGTGTTGTTACGCGGTTAAGTTATGGGATGTTTAATATTCTCTCATATAAAAAGTATGAATATAAGAATATTTGATATTACTGGATGACAATACATCATATTATTATAAGAAATGAATAGATTTCTCAAATGAATCGATATAATTCTTTTAGCCAGACAAATAAAGGATCTTTTACATAGAAATCATAGACGGTCGTGAGATTTTAAGTCGTAGGAAATTGACCAATTTTCAATCAAGTATTCTCCTTATATTTGATTGTGATTGATTAATTTCCTACGACTTAAGACTCCACGACCATCTACGATTTCTGTGTAGAGGATCCTTAACTCTTGCACATTAAACTGTAGGTATGTGTGTATTAGATCTTAATAACACTGTTCGACAAAAAGTCACTTTCTTTTTTCTCTGAAGTACCATACTACCATACTACATATCTCGAAGATTTTTTTCGTGCTGAATACGATGCTGTTAGTAGAATTTAGAGTAAATTGAGATGGACCAAAAATGGCGTTTGTACCTATTTTCAAATTTTATGGCAAGACAAAACTTTGTTTCTAAATAAAAATCTACGTTCTAAACATACAATTTAAGAGCGTTCAAATTTTTATTCATAATCGATTTATTTTCATTAAATTATATAATTATTTGAATTTGAGACTTTCTGTATAATTACGCAGTTCGATCAAAAAAAAATTAGTAAGGAATAAAGCCTTTAACGATAAAAAAATTACTTTATTTTCGCTTCGAAGTGCTATATATCCCAAAGTGCTATATATTCCAAAGATGTTTTCACGCTGAACACAATGCAGACATCGAAATTTCCGTAGCATATTAGGATTTTTAGTAAATTGAAATGGGCTAAACATTTATGCAATTTACTGTTGCAATTTATTAAAAATCTTAATGTACAAATTTTGACAATGGCATCGTGTTCAACGGGAATAAATCTTTAGAACGTGTACCATGGCGTTTCAAAGAGAAAAAAAGTGATTTTTTTGTTAAAATGTGTAATTATACAGAAAGATATTCTATATAATAATCGTTAAAATAACCATAACTTGATAAAAATAAGTCGTACAGTCATGAATTAAAATTCATTTGAAAGCTCTCGAATTATATACTTTTAGATACCATAAACTTTATTTAGAAATAAGTTTTTGTTTTGTTGTAAAAAAATTTGGAAAATAATTAAACATTTTTGGCCTATTATGTTTCAATTTACTCAAAATTCTAACGTTTTTTGCTACGCAAATTCTGCCAACGACATTGTGTTCAGCGTGAAAACATCTTTGGAATATACTATATGACACATTGGAGAGAATTTAAGTGTAATTAATTTAAAAATATAAATGACCAAAAATATTTATACACATGATAAGTAGTTTGCGTATCAATGCAATATATTATATTTATGCGTGTGCATTCTCGAGGGCATGTATGCATCATAGGGTCAAGCGTCGGCGGCGCTATTTGTGTATGCTGACCAGACGTCGCGAGCGTGCGATCGAAGAGCTTTAATCCGGCGGCATTCGTGGAAGACGAGTCTCTGACGATTACAACGAAGTACTTTGGTGCATCGGGACTGTTCTCATCCCGAGGACCGGCTGGTGCCGAGGCGCCACGGCGCCGACCGCGTAGAAGGGTTTTCTTGTAGATCCTATACAGTTGCATGCGCACACACTCGCGCGTATCACGCACGTTGCACGACCAGATCGTCCTTTTTTTTTTCTCAATTCCATGGTGAGGTGACACAGAGGTCCGGTGATGTGTCTCGAAACTCTCGTCGTGTTTGAGGGAGCTTATCTTGCCTCCATGACATTATCGTGGATTATTTGTTACCTTGTGTTATAGGCGTAAATGAATAGCTTTAACAATTGCGCACGCAACTCAATTCACGCTCTATTTGTTCGATATATTCTATTCGGTTCTATATTTCGATGGAATAATTATTTCATCTTAATTTTGTCTGAATTTTTGTAGCAATTACATAGAGAAATAATTTCATGTAGAAAATAAGAAATATCTTTGTCAATAGTTTTTTTATTCATGAGTTGATTCAACTTAAGAAAGATTTAAAGCACTTATTACCGCAATTATTTGTCAACACTATCTATAATATAAGTTTTATTTTTCTACAGATACACGTGATATACAAAGATGTGAAAATCGCGTGATATGGTTCCATAAGTTTGATGTTCAATAAATAAGTGCTCCTTTGAAGAGATTTCAGTCACGATCTATCGATCGTGCCAGCAAATCGTGCCTGAGATCAGGCACGATCGAATAAACACGTCGAAGTTTTTTAAAAATTTTAATTTTAGTACAAATATCATATTCTCTAGCAAGAAATATTAAATATAAAAACACTTCACATATATATATATATATATAATATACAAAATATATAAACAAGTTTATTTTTTTTAATTTAGAAATATTAATCTTCTTAATTAAGTCTGTTTTTCATAGCTGAACACTCACAACATTGTATTTAAAAATTACTTTTTTTTACACAGAAATCTTTTTTATTATCTATATATTAAAATTTAATAATTAACCTAACAATAATTATATTGTTAATTAAACATTATATTTCAATGATTCCATTTAACTCAAATCGATCATATGAAATTTAATTTGATTCGGTTTAAAAAAGAAAAATCTTAATTTTTGTAACACATTTCTCAATTATACATAATTTTCAAGTTTCGATTAAAAAATCACAGTCAAGGTAATCTTGTTACTTTTTTCTTTCTCTTAGCATTCGAAAAAAAGAAATCCACGATTGTAGAAAGAGTCAGACGATTGAGCAAACTAATTCAGCAGGCTATCTTTCAAGCAATTTTTCTGTGGCCAAAAATGGACACATAGCTAGGTGATCAATATTGATATTTTTCAAAAAATATATATTAGCCATAAGTATTATAATTGATTGAAGTAAATGTATTGCTAAATAAAAATCAGGAAGAACTAAGTTGAAATGAAGTTAATTTAATAATATTCGTGATCTGTAAAAATTTTTTCTTTGAAAAAATTTTGTATATATTTTAGAATATATTTTTAAGAAGAATATATGTACATTTATAATGGACTGAAGAAAATTGCGAAATATAAATATTCGAAAATCTTTTGTAAATAGAAAAATTTTACTTTTATAAGATTAGGTATTTATGAAATACCAAGACGGAAATGTACAAGAAAAGAGATATCGATCTTATTCTATTCAATTAACACAATTCCTGAGAAATTATGTGTGAGACGATGAAAAATATGCGCATCCGATCGCTTCAGGATGTTTCGGATCTGCCTTTCGGTAACCTGAGACCGTAGATGCAAACACCAGATAAGATCTTCTGAGGGATTATGGTCCAATTTCGGCACGCGCCTCTTTTTCTCAAGATCTTATGAGAAACTCGCAATGATGCAGGTGCTTGCAAAGGCGCGAGTACATATATGTATTAAAATAACAGTTTTATATATGTATATACACACACAAAAGGTATTCATACAGAGAAAATATTTTTTAAAAACTTTATTTTTTAAAATTAAATATTATCCATCGAGAAATCCAGCGAGTTATTGAAATTGAGTTATCTAATCGATGTCGATACAATGATTTCAACACATCAATTAATTATAGAAAATATCTTCTGAAAAATAAGCAAAAATTAAAGTTCCATTGTTTGGATGCTCAAAAAGTATTCGTACAGTCGAGAAATTTAGTTTATATAATATCAAAAATACGTACGAAGCTTATTTGTATATATTGTATATAACAGAATGTATTCATTGTATAAAATGGCTAATTAATGTTTATTTTCTACAAATAAAATTTTTTATAAAAAATTTTAGTATTCATACAAAGAAATTTTTTATAAAAAAAGTCTTATTACAATACATTCTGTTTTATACAATATATACAAATGAGCTTCGCATATATTTCTGTGTGTGTGTGTGTGTGTGTGTGTGTGTGTACACACACACACACACACACACATGTCTATATTCAGAACGCGTTTTATTTTATTATTTTTGATAAAAGCGAACTTTGATTTATGAAATTCCTTAGTATATGAAACTTAATCTATTTAAATCTGTTAAATATGCGTTAGCATCGTTAATAAACGCATTGAATATGGTCCTTGCAGTACTATATGCATGTCTATTTTTTTAATCTTGCTCTTCTCTGGATATTATATTTATCATGATACTTGTTTACATAGCAATATTTATCTCAATATATATTCAATTGATATAGGATTATTTATTCTTCCTTCTACAAAATTATTACTTATAAAATTCAGAGAAAACTCCATGTTTATGAACAAATATTTCTCGATTGTACAAGCGCTTCTATCACTGGTGGTCTTAAACTTAAATTTACACCGTGAATGATCTGCTACGCTTATTAACTTTACATAGTCAAGCGAGTGCGTATAATTAGCTATAAAGTACGTCATATAACTCGCCGTGCGCACGCATTGGACCATGACAACGATCGGCGCACTTATGGTCTAATGTCAATGTTCATTCGACTTAAATGCCTCGGCAAGCTGCTCACTCCATCGTTAGTATAAATCTCCTCGTGAAATAAATTTATTTGCGCTTACGTGCGTTACAACGAACACGGACACGTCTTTCTGTAGGTGTAGAAAGGGGGAAACGACAAAAGAGAGAAAAAGAGAAATAGAGAGAGGAAGAAGAACGGGAGGACGGGCTTCTCGTAACCTGTGCAGCAAGAATTTCTGCTACTTTGATCCTCTCTATTACTACGTAGAAATATCTGATGTTTCCGCGTGCACGTGTATGTGCATCTATTACGCTTCATAGCATACTCGATTCGATTGCACGAATTAATCGACGTGATGAAAGTATGTTAATGTTTAAAGTGTAAAATGAACGTCAATTTCTAAGTCAAAGAAATCGAAGGCAGACGATAATTGAGACTCGATGCAAATTTTAACATGTCGTAAGCATGGCTTATATATCGAGTAGAATCGAAATCATTTGTAAATATTGCTCTTTTTTTGCATTATTACTCATATAAACTCGCTAAATGACTTAAACGTCAAAAATAAAATTTTTATTACTGAATCCTTTTTCCAAGATGACATATCGTCTTTTTTCATCTTTTCTGCAACTTATTTTTTTCCTTTAAACAATTAAAAACGTTCGTTTGAACTAGTTGTGAACACTATGGCGAATCGTCTCTGATTTATTGCTGCGTATATTTCGAAAATAACAATCTCTTTTATTGCTATTTTTATTGTCCGTTGCGCGGAGATACTGGTTGAGAATCTAGCAGTAAATAACGCGCTTGGAAGACGTATCATGTGCATGTTGTATAGACGCTCTTTAGGAAAATCATATTTACAGCCAGTGTCGCAAAAAACAAAATATCACGAAGAAGATAACTCTTGTCACTTCTTATCGGTATGTAGTTTAACTTCGACGAACTTATTCAGAACACTGATTTTTTCCGACTTGTATAGATCAGTTTTATTTTGCAAAAAAAAAATGTAAATGCATCGGACAATGCATAATTTATATTACATAATTTATATTTATATTAATATTTATATTATAATTTGAATTACAGCAATTAAATATCAATTATTCGAATCGAAAAAAATTAAATTCTTTTAAAATAATATTACTCTATATTATCAGTGATTTTTGATTAATTTTGCATTGCGAAAAGACTAATCTATATAAAAATATTTACAAAAACGCTTCAAAGAAAAATGTTTCGCCTTTCGCGCGCTGGCGATGTTAAGGAGCAATAAAATCGGAATCACCTTTGGCATCTTAGCGACGGCAACCCGGAGGTAAGCCGTAGATACAAAGATTGGCGCCAGGACTTAGGTCGTGTTTCGTTAAGTAATTTGTCGGTCCTGACATTACACGGAACGGACCATCTACCTAAGGAACGACATTTTCGTTCTTCGCTGAGAAGAACGGCGATCCGAGTGGGATGCGCTTTGCTGATTTGAGTCATCCGACCGTTATAAATTTCACGTTTCATTAATAAAATCCTGAAACAATGTTTAACTTTCTTTTTCGTGAATCAGAGTCAGCGAGAATCTCGGAAAAAGAAATAAAGCAGAGCTAGAGGAATTGTCAAATATTGTTGCTGATTTTAGTTTTGAACATTCACTGAATAGATATGAAAATGACTAATTAATTAGTAAAAAAAAAAAAAGAAATAAATCTTTGTAAGACATTTATTATTTACACAACGGGTGCATCGACTTTGCGAACATTATTATTACGCTATTATAGAAGTAGCGCATATTACTTTATATGTTCGCAAAGAAAGTGCACTCGCATTCTCAGGTATGCACTTCTATCCGATGCCGCATGCCCGGCACGTTATTACCCAATTATTATTCAATGATACGACAATCCGCGGCTATTGCGGGTGCATTACTATAGGTTTCGTAGAACCAACTAACCGACGTAAAATTTCGCGCGTGGTTGGTATATAAGCCAGAGAGCCAAGGAGCAAATGGGCAAGCAAATAAATAGGTAGAAGCTTATTATGAGAAGCTCCGATCTCTCTCTTTTTCTCTCTCGGCCCTTTCCTCTTACTCGTGCCGTTGTTAGTTACGCGCACCGACTTTTCACGCGTCCGGAATAAAGAGATCTCAATCGCACAGAATAACGACGCAAAGTTGTAAGCACGGAAACCGGATGAGCTGCGACGAGTAACATGTGCGTGCACGCGTACAATGGAAATCGAGCGTCTCGTATGTCCTTTCTCACTTCGTATCTGTCTAGATTGCTATTGTCTATCTCTTTTCTCAGAGCAGCACGTTTTCACGATTCGAATCGCGTTTGGGGTTGCTTAATGATATTATATGATAGATGCATTTCTGCAAAAATGCAAAAATGTAAGACGCTCAACATACAATATATTTTATATATATATATATATATATATATATATATATATATATATATATATACTTTGGTATTTCACTTAGCAACTCTTAATGTTTTAGATAATTTTAGAATATTTTAAAATATTTTTATTAAGAGTTTGTTACGTAAATTTTTGTAGTGTTGAATATACTGAGAAACACAAAAAATATTTTGAATATAATTCCCGACGGACAGAAACGACTGTTGAAATGATCAAATTTTTGACAAATTCAATATTCACGTAATCTTCTTATGTGAAAATAAAAAGAAAGTTTCGTTCGAACATTGACTCGATTTATCTACCTTATGCCTACTTTATATGAAATACATATATACAGTCGACTCAATTCGCGAACGTTCTCCGAGTGGGTGGTGAGACCCGATTGCAAAAAAAAAACAGAGAAAAAGAGAGGAAAAGAAAAAATGCGAAGAGAGTAGATTGAAAAAAAGAAAACTCCGAGAGGACTTGCTTGGACCGTTCCGTGCAGGAATACATGGGATTGCGGTCGCCTTTCGTCTTTTCACTGCCACAACTTGATCGCAAATTGAATTTTAATGTCGATCGAGCTTCACGGACAAAAGTCGCGACACTCACTAGAAATATAGATTCACTGTATATTCACTGTATTATCTCTGAATGAACAAGATGTTGAAACTAATTACGTCGCGTATTATGCATGATTCTTCTCTTCGCTGATTTTTCGCAATCGAAGTTCGCTAATTTAGCAGTCAATTACTTTGAATGGCTAGAAATTATTCACAGTAAAGAGCGGAGAAGAAAATATCAAAAAATTGTTTAAATCACAAGAATTAATTAATATTGAACAAATCGATTAGAAGAAAGAAAGGAGCGAATGGA
>Ga0157363_1006928_pt1 | contig 10705 bp, 4 predicted proteins | sample AttsexASBM1_FD_111477 | JGI IMG/M metagenome (GOLD analysis project Ga0157363, IMG submission 111477) | Fungus gardens microbial communities from leaf cutter ant in Ribeirão Preto, State of São Paulo, Brazil - Atta sexdens ASBM1 | ecosystem: Host-associated > Fungi > Mycelium > Unclassified ...
AAATATATATATATATATATATATATATATATATATATATATATATGTATATATATATATATTAATTGTCAAAGTGATGGTCTTCAACAGGGTTTAAGTGGCGATCATCTTTCGTTAAAAAGTTATAAACAAAAAAGTTTAAGAAACAACATCACATTTCCATACGACTTCCACGCGAAGCGAGGGGGGGGGGGTCACTCCCATATTTCAAAAATTATATACAAATATATTTGATAATATACGTTTATTACGAACTTGATTACTTATTTCGGAAAATTATGGATAAAAGGTAAAAAAAAAGCAGATTCAATCTTGAAATCGCGAACCAGCATTCTGATCTCGTATCTTACGATCACACTAATTTCTTACTACTGAAATTTATGAAAGGTATATAATGCATGAAAAATCGTAAACAATTAAATATCTCATAAAGTGTTGCGTTTTGACATGATTTATGTTATTCTGGATTAATGAAAGGAGTATACTATTTCTACAATTTATTAAAAAACTTATATGTTATTTAGAACGCCCTTCGTCCCTTACCGATATACGTCGATTGACCGAGAGTGTCGAGAAAAATATTTTCAGTCGTTTTAAACAAGTGACTAGAGCGAGAAGCATCACACAGCTCGCTGTCTCGTTCGCTTTCGGCGCGCCGAAGGCGAGCACATGTACATGGACTCATACTTGGATGTGTGTTACAACGCTCTGCTACGATAAATGGCTAAACTTATGGGTGGAAAAGTGACGACGAAATTTGTTGCATGCCATTTTGTTATTATTTGCTTAATTGTGAAAATGTGACTTATCTCGTATTATAAAAGTTCTATAAATGGGCGGAAATCAGTTATCTTGGAATTTTATAAAAGTGTATATTTTATTCGTTTCAACAGCTATTAAACTGTGTGTTTCTACTTGAATATACCAGGTGTATAAGCTTAAATCCGCTGTTTTTAGTCAGGAAAACATTTTTTTTCCTAGGAAGCAAAAACAAATTTATTCAAAGTACTTGCCCTCGCTAACTATACATTTTTCCCATCTTTCGGACAATTTGTATATACCGCGGCAAAAAAATTCCTCATCTTTCGAGGCAAACCACTCATCAAGTCATTTTCGGACGTCTTCGTAAGAATCGAAGTGCCGCTCAGCGAGCGCGTGGCTGACGAAAATAGGTAATAGTCAGAAGGTCTGGTGAGTAAGCGGGATGGGGGTAGCACTTTCCAGTTGAGTGTCTCCAAGTAGTTTTGGATCATTGTTGACGTGTGCGATGGTGCGTTGTGGAGGAAAATCAGCTTGTCATGTCTTTTCCGATAATGCGGCCTTTTTTCACGCAGAGCACGGTGCAATTTGATCAGTTGTTGATGGTAGCGGTGAGCATTAACAGTTTCACCAGGTTTTAACAGCTCGTAGTAGATGACATCCTCCTGATCCCAAACGCACAGCATCGTCTTCCGTCCGAAGCGATTTGGTCTTGAGGAAGATGTTGATGGTTGCGCGGGATCAACCAAGATTTCTTGCGTTTAGGATTTTGAAAATAGATCCACTTTTCATCGCCTGTCACAATCCGATGCAGAAACGACTTTCTTTTTTGTTTGGCAAGCAGAATTTGGCATGTGTTTTAGCGTCGCTCCATCTGCCTATCAGTTCATGCGGCACTCATTTTCCAATCTTTTGAACCTTCCCGATGGCATGTAGCTGCATGGAAATGGCTGCTTGAGAAACACTCAATTGCTCGGCAACATTTTTTGCAATTGGATGTCGTCCTCGTCCAAAAGAGCCTGCAATTGACAGTCCTCAACCTTCCTGGGCCGATTTTTCACGCTTCTTGTCACTCAGGTCAAAATTGTCGTCATTGAATCGGCGAAACCAGTCTTTGCACGTTATTTCCGATAAAGCATTGTCGCCATAGGCCTCCATAAGCATTCGATACGATTCGGCAGGCGATTTCTTCAAATTGAAACAGAAAAGCAAAGCTTCCCGCATATGCTTTTTTTTTTAACAAAAAACTAGACATGATTACGAAAGAAAAAATGTATGTTGTTGAAATTGATGATGTGCATTGGTTAATGTCGACAGATGTCAAACACATAAAAAAAAGTGTGTTGTGTGCCCAGGATAGCTTTGTACGTTCATTAATGCCACCTATGAGCAAACAGCGGATTTAAGCTTAGTAGGTTCACTTTACGTGTCTTTTACGATCATTTATTATTGACTATCAAGAGAGGAAAAGACAGTTTTCATCTATTTTTAAAGCGATCTCATTTAGATTTATTTAAATTATCTTTATTTACAAATTGCATGCAATAATAAATTAACGTATCATTTCTCGCTTCTGACATCACGATTCCAATGGCCGCAGCGACTACTCGGAGGAGCCTTAACGATTGGCCCATTCTAATGGACTAATTATCGATTAAAATTAATCAGGGTAAAAATGACTCGAAGTCGAATGCTCATTCAGGAAGCAAAAACGCTTTTATTTTGCTTCCTTTAAGTCACTTTCTTATGGAAAAGCGTTTGCAGAAATAATTTGCACGATAGTGTCTGTGCAGGCGCTTTTGATTAATCAAATAATTTCGCTTAAAATTTCGAACACTACTTCATTATAAGATTTTTTATTATTATAGCACCATAGTTCTGCACTGATTAACGGCTTTAGGCAAACTATATATATAGAAATACGTTTTATTTATATAAAATTATTCAAATAATAAAAAATGTCTGCAGTCACCATCAAGAAAATTGCTTCTGAATAAAACGAACTGTTTCTTCATAAATTACTGTGGAATTTTTTACTAAAATAAAGCATTTTTGTGCTTCCTTTCCATTTTTTCGAAAGCGTTATATTGTTAGAACGCTTTCACGGATATTATCTTCAATGATATCAGAAAGTTTGCGGATTATCATCGTGTTTCTATTCAGTGCTAATGCCAACATTTCGTAAATTTTGTCGTTTACTTCATTAGAGCGACAAGCGCATTGATTCTGAGTTGCTCCTCCGAAGAACTCCCTTTGTGTGGATGTTGTAAAGGGGAGCAAGGGTATATTGAGGAAAAGGGAAAGGGGACTTCCTTTGCTTATGAAGAGAGCAGTTTTTCTACTTACATTATATTCTACTTACATTATAACTTGAATCTCTGTTCAAATTGTTTGAATGTTTCTGTATTTTTAGAGCCTCTATTCTTTTTTTAGGGCTGGCAAAAATCCGGATTCTTCATATTAAACCTAACCTACTGATTATAATCGGTTTTACTCAGTTTTTCTCTGATTAAACCATAGTAATTTTACGAAATTGAAGATGAGAAGGCGCCTCTCACCTTTAATTTCGGTGATATTATTCTCATTCAAAGCGTTTTGCACAAAATCAAAGAATTTGGCAAAAAAAATTTAAATATGGCTCTGCAGTTTGTCCAGCAAAACAGGTAAATATTTTAGCTAATAAATGTAATAAAATAAATAATGATATTGGTCCTAAAAAAGAATTTTGCATTTTTATGGCAAATTTCTTTAGCTGCCCAATACATTTATGCTACATCAATAAGTATAGAGAGAATTTTTTCTATATTTGGTCATGTTTGGAGTAAATTAAGAAATTCAGTTGCTCTAGAAAAAATTAACAAGTTTGTTAAGATGTATAGATACGTATAAAATAAATAAACATTCTTAAGTTTTAACAAAAGTTTTATAAAAATTTTTTAACAAAAATATTTTGAAAAATATTTTTATATTATATATTTTATATATTCTATAACATTTTTATTTTATATATTATATAAAAAAACGCCATCTTTACAGAAAAATATTAAATTTAAATAATTTTTGTTTTCTATGATTCACAATCATATTGCTTTTACATTTTTTTAGGCTTAATAATAGTGAATAATAAATTAAAAGTAGTAAAACCTGTTTGTGAATTTCAATATGAGTTTTTCACTTTGGTTAAAACCGGTTTTAACCGTTGGGTTTAATTGGATTGGACAAAATTTTGCCAGTCCTGACTTCCTCGGAAAATTTGACATCGTTGTAGCTATAGTTTTATCAAATAGTACTTGATATCCTGTCGCGATATTGTGTTCTACCAATGCTGATTGTGAAATGTTTCAGCCTGACGTCTCATTGATGTACCTTCATGCGCATGTTGATACATGCTGATACATTCTTCCGGTTTCCGATGCATAGTTTTTAAATTGGGAAGTCAATTTTCAAAGTTTAATGTTACGTTGTTATGTTAAATATTTTTAACTTTAGACTTTATCAATTAAAAATATTATAAAGTATAATATACAAGGTGTATCATTTTAATTGACGCACTAAAATATTTCTTGATAAGAAAGGAGAGAAAAATTTTTCAGACAAAAATTTTATGAGCGGAACATAAAATAGTATTGATTTGACCTTGGGTATCGTCAAGATAAGGTCACAGAAGATCATACTTTCTCATTTTAATTTTTACATAGAAATAAATTTTTAGTGCAAAAATGAAAATAAGAACAATCTCCAATGATCTGGACAAATATTATCCGGATCGTGATTCTGAACAACATTCAAGGGATTTTAGTCGTCAATCGGACTCCTTGGGTTAATGCTAATGCCGACAATACTGTAACTTTCAAACCTTATAACTTTTATAACGCAAAGTACTTCAGAAGAAACATTTTATTATAGTGTTTCGGAAAATTCTCGAAGCAAGCTACAAGAATATGCAATGAAATATATGGGATTTCATTTGAGAAATTGATAATGACCTTTATTTAACCTTTAAACAACTTTCCAAGCCAACTTTCAAATCAATAACGCCATCTTATGTTCCTCTTCAAACTATATAACTATATAACTTTTGTTTGAAACATTTTTTTTTAAATGCACTGTTTAAGAGATATTAATGCGTCAATTGAAATGATATACCTCATATATAATAACAATATAACAATATAATAATAATATGATATTGTATATAATATATATAATACATATGTTATATATTATTGTATAATAATATAATTTAAAATGTATTATTTTTAATTTCTTAATATTTTTATAATTTGTAATTAAGGATATATGGATGATATTTCAAAGGATATATGAATGATAATAACAAAATTATGAAAAAATTATTTTAAATCACATTTTAAAAATAATACGACAAATTTGGTGACGATTTGCTATCTGGATCGTAAGTTATTTTAATAAATACTAGTATTTTTTAATTTGTGCTTTAATAAAAGTGTATGGAAATGTATTGCCTATACATAAAATAAATGATAAAAATCTCAAATTTTTAATATTATGTACTCAAGATTATGTATTATAATGAACATGATTACATAAACTAGTTGTCCAATAAATAAACAAAAATATTTATTTGTTCTATATTTTTGTAATTAATCAGTGAATCGTAGTGAAACTTTGCATAAGTTATTTTGAATATTTAAAGAACTTATAAAAAAAATTTAGAACATTTTGTTATTTTTAAATTTCATCAATTTATAACGATAAAAATAAGAAATAAAATAAACTATAAAAATGTGTTGTTCAATAAAAACGATTGAATGATTTGAACACAACTTTTATATAGTTTGTTTAAAGTATAAATATAATATATATTTGTATAAATAAATGTCCGTACATCTTTAATTGCGCAGACTGTGCAAAAAATCGTTCCGAATAACTAAAGCACTTCATGTGCATTGATAAAACAGAACGATTTCAAAACATAGCACAGCAGTAATGAAGTACATGTTTTTTACGTAACTCGAAACACACTCTATGTAAACAAAGTATACAACCCTTGATTAAGCCCTTAATTAAGAATGTCTAAGCTCTACTGATATATCTCCATATATGATTTTGTGATTATATCAATAACAAATATTGTAAGACGTTGAAAAATTTAGTTACAAATTTAATTAGAATCTTATATACTTATTTACGTTAGCATCAAAAAGATGCAAGACATGAAAAAGAATTCAAGTTTTTTATTTGCACAAAATCTTATTGTTAATTCTACATCATGAGTTACTGAGGGTACAGACAAAATTTCTATTCATTTTTACAATTAAACAAATAACTACATATTGGTATCCTTGATGCAGAATCGCAATATTATCAAGTTTGTTAAAAGGTGATACCGAATCCCGTTCTATTTATTTTCTTAAAAATGTCCAATAAAAAATTGACGCCTTAACTCTTTGTGTTACAAATGTTTTACAAATTTGTATTTGACCGTTTTTTTTTAAACTTTAGAGTTTTTCAGATCGCTGATTAATCAGAAGTCAAAATCTTAAACAATATTAAATACTGAATTTTATTCGACCGTACATGTGAAAACACAACCAATAGAATCAATGTCTTTAACTGGTCTTAGCTGGATCTTAAATACCTATTTAATTCTGAGTGAATTTATATATTGTACTACGTGTGTGGTTTGAACTGTGCACCAAAATGATTTTTTGGTCTTGAAACGCAAACTTTATTAAATTACCGCCGTAATATCACAAATTAAATTGACTTTTATAATTGAAAAATTGAAGCAATTTAATAATTTAATGCTTTTTTGCATCTTAGAACGATCTTAATAATGCTGAGTAATATATTAAAATCTGTAAATATTATAATTAATTCTTATTGCGAAAAATATTACCACGGAAGTCGAACCCGGATCTTTTGCATTCCGTGCGAGCGTCGTAAATCTTTAGACTACCGAGGCCTTAGTAATATTATTCACAATAATTGACATATGTAAGAACAACAGATTCAGATGACATAAATAAAAACAATATTACATATTGAATCTTATTTGACCATACATGTGAGAATACAATCAATAGAACAATTCTAAAGACTTAGGACGCTCACACGGAATGCAAGAATTCTGGATTCGATTCCTGGTCGAAATAATATTTTTTGCAATAAGAATTAATTATTTACAGAATTTAATATGTCATTCAGCATTATTAAGATTATTCTAAGATACGAAAAAACATCAAATTGTTAAAGTTAGTCGATTTAATTTGTGATATTACTGCGATAGAGTTTAGTAGAGTTTGCGTTTCAAGATCGAAAAATCATTTTAGTACGCGGTTTAAAGAATTACATACGTAGTATAATAAATTCACACAGAATTAAATAATAATACTTAAAATCCATCTAAGACTGATAAAAGTAAATCGAAATCTTCAAATTTAAAATGGTTGATTCAATATGGCGGACCAATAATTCAAATAATTTTTAGTATGTTATTATTTATAAAAGTGCAGGAAAGTATCATCCAAAACTAACTAAAATATATCTAAAATATATCATAGATATTGGTACGCAAGAAGAGATATAAGTAAAGGTACCAGAAAAGAATATCTCGGTACAATTCCTAGGTACGTAAATTTGTACCTTACAGGTACATGTATCTAGATGATACCTAGATACTGCTCATAACGCAAAAAGTTAAAAGACTCCTCTGGAAAATTAATGAAGATGAGAATTTTATAAAATTCTCAATTTTTATTTAAATATATATTTTATTTAATTATGTATTTTATATAAAAAATGTACGTAATTGAATTATTAAGAATTTTATTTGTAATTAATCCTATTTTATAAAAAATTTTATATGAGAAACTTTGAAATCTTTTATATTATAAGAGGAAGAATTATGATAGATCGGTAGCAACAGAGGTGTGGCGAGGTGGAGCTCGAAGGAGGGATGAATGGAACGGCAGCGCTACGACGCAGCGTCGGGGCTGGTGCAGGCGCCATCAGTGGTGGAGCCATCGAACCAGCACCCATCGCCACTCTGGTCGTATACAAGGACGATGCTGGGTTTGGAATGAAAGTTTCTGGCGACAATCCAGTCTACGTTCAATCTGTAAAGGAAGGTCCGCAAAAATTCCATGTTTGCATTAATATTTGCATAATATAATTATTACATATATAATTATAATTATTACATATAATAATTGTTATAAGCAAATTTTTGGGACTCTTATGGGGAATCTTTTATTACCTTTATCTCCTATTATAGTTGAAATAATTTTATAAGATTTAGAGTCCTCAGCTATTGAAAGATTACCTTCAATAGCTAAGGACTTCAATAGCTGAGGACTACAACTTCTGTTCTATTTTCAATACATGGACGACATTATACTGACAGCTCTTTCTGACATCATGAATGATATTCAAAGAATTTTTAATTTGTTACACAAAAGACTATAATTCACCATGGATAGGTTTTGACAATAAAATGAATTTTTTGAACACTATTATTATTGATGAAAACATAATTAATTTGACAGGTAACATAGACCAACTTTTTCAGATAGATTCCTTAATTTTCATTCTCACCTATCTCATAAGAGAAGTGTTATTATGAATGCAGTTGACAAAATTATATTATTGTATTATCTTATTCTCGCTTTCAACAAAATAATTTTATTGAAATCATCAATATTTTCTTAGACGTTGGTTATTCTCTTCATTAAAAATTTTCCATTATACAGAAAATATTAAATTATCTTATTCACAAGAATAATACCGTAGATAAAAATGCCTATTTACCAAAAATGATAAAAAATATTAAACATTTTTTACAATTCCTTATGTTAGATTTGTTTCGAAAAGTTTTATGTCTATCACTCTTAAACTAAATTGTAAATTATCTTATTCCGAACATCTTGAAACATTACATAAAAAGAAGCAAAGATCAATTGGATATATTCTCTCATAAAGATATAGATTATAAGATATTTCATGCGATGATTATGATATTAGCTATGTTGATGAGACGAAATTAAAAATCAGATTACAGGAGCATATATCTGATATAAAGAAAAAAAATAGGAGCTCCATTTGTCATTATTAACCACATATTGTGATTGTAACCACAATTTTTATTGGAATGGTGCTAGAATATTGGATTGCGAACCTTCATATAATAAACATTATTACATATTTAATATCCGAACTAGTTCATATAAAGGAACAGAGACAGAGCTTGAATAGGCAGAATGATACGAATCCTACTTACATATTCTCCCTTTTATTTTACCTTTTTTAATAATGACTTGTTTTATGTTTTTCGCTCTTCGTTAAAATGTCCTCAGTTTATAACAATTGATTGTATTGAAATGATATCTCTTATCAGATCGCAATTCTGCTTCATATTTTAATAATTTTTGTATTCTAATTGATTTTAATTATAATATTACGTGTTACGTCTCTATTAAGATAATAACATTTCTTGTATTAACATTTCTTTTTATTCCGAATCGCATTAATTTTATATTACATTTTTTATATTACATATATTTACATTTATTATATAATATTACATATAATTTTATGTTACATATATTATTTAAATTAACTCTTGACACACATCTTTTTTTTTATCGCTTTTTGACATACAAGGTGACTCACATCTAGAGCAATGTTTAAACAACTAATATTCTTATTTAAAAAATCCAATCAATATGAAAAAAAATTATGGGTCAATTTCAAGATCTATAGAATACATTCAAAAAAATTTTTGATTGAAATTTCGTTAGTTTTTTGTGAAAAAAAATTCTTGAGTTCAATGAATAGAGAAAAAACGAATAAAATTTTTGAAAAATTGTAAAACTTTTAAAAAATTCAATATTAAAAGTTAAAAATTTACAGAATTATTATTCAGATATGATATTTTGAAAAAAAATTAGTAAGTTGGTTTTGGATAAAGGGTATTTATTGTGCATATTGAATGTAGACTATTTTGGGAATTGAAAAATAGAGATTTTTTTTTTATAAATATTGTATTTTTGTTCTACAAAATAAACGAAAATTGTGTTTTAGAGAATTAAAATAATTTTGTGGGTGATTTATATCCAGTATATCAACGAAGGGATTAATTTATACTTTCTATATTATTTATTTTTGTTTTTACTGTTTCTATTATCATTATTTCTATTATCATTATTCAGAATCATGTTTTCAGATCTGCCGCAACTTCGCCGGCTTGCGTTAAGGAACACGATAGTATCTCGTGCCATGACGCTTTATTTGCTTAGCGCCGAGACACTATCATGTCTCCAGATTTCTCCTCATATTAAGGGGATGCTGAAACGATGGTCGAACTTGATCAGAGATTGAGGTCAATAGTGTAGATTTTTTTTCCAAATTCGATAATAGTGATATCTTTCATTCATTTCTTATATTTATTATGAGAGTTTGAAAAGTTTTGAGCATTAATATGAAAATGATATTATTCGTCAAAACCATTTTAGTCGTGTTTTGAAAGCTACCTTTGAAAATTGTAGCCATTTTGGACGCTCAATTGTTGTTTGACAGTCATTTATGCCAATATACAATTATATATAATTTTCACAAATATCTTTCAAAACATGTACGATTGTAATACCAAAATGGTTTTGATATATAATGCTATTTTTATGTTGAGATTCAAAAATATTTTCAAACGATCTTCGTATTGTTGTATCTCATTCAAACACATTCATCTGTCCTTATCTAACATACCACCTTGATCAAAAAGTTCCGGAATTACCACCAGATGATGCTCTGAGTCAGCTGATTTGAGTTCTGTTTTTTTGGTTAAGTTGCCACATCTATCATTGACATTCCCACCAAATTTTATCACCATAGCTTGACATTTGTAAAAGTTACGCCGTCTTGAGTACATCTACCTCTGCACGTATTTTCGATTTTTTACAGTTTTAAA
>Ga0157363_1006930_pt1 | contig 10705 bp, 5 predicted proteins | sample AttsexASBM1_FD_111477 | JGI IMG/M metagenome (GOLD analysis project Ga0157363, IMG submission 111477) | Fungus gardens microbial communities from leaf cutter ant in Ribeirão Preto, State of São Paulo, Brazil - Atta sexdens ASBM1 | ecosystem: Host-associated > Fungi > Mycelium > Unclassified ...
ATTGCGATTCACGATTCTCGTTTAGACATCTGTCTACTTTTCATAATCGAGACGCAGACGCAACTAATCACAAAGCGACTTTGTAGTCATGTGACCAGTTCATGTATCGAAACGAAAATTGAAGACAATGTCTCTTGGAAAAATGTGAATTCCTATAATTTAGTGATGATGCAAATATAAATAAAAATGTGAATTCCTTCTTTTATAATTTCGTATTTTTTTCATATGCGTTGTAGGAAAAGTCTGATAAAATGTAATCGCTGATCGTTATTAGTATGATTGAAAAATATTTAATCGCAAGCACAAACGCAAACGTAGACGTAATTTCCAATCGCTAGTGTGATACGGGCATATTATTGGAGATTGTGTCTGCATTTGCGTTTGTTGATCAATCAGAAAGGACCCGCTAGTCAGCAGCTTTTTTTTGATTGGTCGAAAGACGCAAATGCAAATGCAGACGCAATCTCCAATCGTTAGTGTGATACTGGCATTAGTATGAGAGGTGCTAAACGAATCGTAACCGTGGAAGCACATCAAATGAAATCCGACGACGAAATCATTCCTATCGTGCGAGAGGCGGCCGTAATACTAACAGTATCACGTATCAGCCAATTAATCAGTGAAATTTATTCATTAAGCGCACGTAAAATCCCGAGGCAGCCTTGTTGTGCAAAGAATAATTCAAAAAACACTTTCAAATGTTTAAAAGGTGTACTAAGTGCACTTTGTAAGAATTTGTGTAAATGCTAATCTACATTGAGGAAAAAATTTGTTAACTAAATTAGTTCGTCTTAATTTTTATTTTATTTTGTTAGCGAATGCATGTATTTAAGTCAAATATAATCTTGATAAAAGATATAAAATATCCACACAAATTGATGCAAACGGTCTATGTGTACGAAAAGTAAATCCTTTGCAACGGATATAACAAAGTTAATTATTAGGAGAACTTCGTTTTTTTTTAACTATACAACTCTTGTTAAATTAACATTTTTCTTTAAATTTCTTTATTTGCATTATATTACTGAAAATCTCATTGACCTTAACTTTTGACCTGCTTACTGTCAACTGATTTAAAAGATAAGATCCTTAGATATTTATTGCCAAAAGCAGAATTTAAAAAAAATTAAGCTGTTTTTGCAGGTAAACAACTGGACGGATGATAGACCAACGCTATAAAATTATAAAGTAAAGTTATAAAGTATTATAGTTTGTCATGTTACATTACTTAATAAATAAAAACCTAGTTTTATTGAAAAATAATATTTATTTTTATAGAATTTTATTAGTTTTTCTTTGGATTTTTATTACCGCTTTTTTTGAAAAAAAAAATTAATAACTTGAAGATCTTTTATAGTTATAGTTAAGACTATATAATATATTAACTTAAATATATACATTTTTAAGAAATAATGTCGTAATTAATTTAATCAAGTTAATAACTTTGTTTCTCGTGCATAATAGAATCATTATCGGCAATTAAACGAGTTATTAATGCGGGGGAATTCTATAATATGACAGGTAAAAAGAATCGATTATTTTTCATTTATTGGAAAAACAAATCGGAAAAACATTTAAAAAATATGCTCTTAAAACTTTAAGGTCGAAATCATACAATTAACAAAATTAAAGCCTACTTAAAGTAAAACGCGACAAAATTCGACTTTGCAAGCGGTTCGACGTTAAGCGATCAAATTTTAAAACCTTAATAATTTCTAAGATCGATCTAATGTTGTTTTAGAAGCCTCTGGAACTTTCGAAGTGCAATTTTCTATTGTATGTGAATATGTGTGTTTATGTGAGTGTATTTATGTGTGTGTTTATGTGTGTACGCGTGAAACGGTCACACAGATTGAGTTTATCTTCAGTGTTGCTTCAGATTTTGACCTGTACGAACGTACAAAATGTCTCGTAAAGAAAGTAAATTCGACAATTATCGTCTGTCAAGACCACCAAAGCTAACATTTAGAGGAAATCAATTTACTTTGGAGGCAGAAACTGAAGCAACGAGTTCTGCGGCAAAAAAATTGAATACTGCGGATGACGAAATTGTAATTCAAACACAATCATGGCTATCGGTTTATTGAAATTTTCTCCATTTTTAACGCTTTTTCACAAATATTAATTTGTAAAAAGTGCAAGGAAGATATAAAATTTGGTGAAACGGGAAACTGTGGTTTAGGTTTCAAAATTGTTATGTGCTCATCAGTCCTCTTGATTGATTCCAGTCCTCTTATAAACAATGCCTTTGAAATTAATCGAAGAATTATTTGTTATGAGAGCATTGGGAGTAAAAGATATAAATATTTTTTGTAGACTTATGGATGTATGTAAAGGTTTAAACGATACAATATATTACACCGTCGTGAATAATATTTATACTGCATCAAATGCAATCCTCCGTACGTTGATTCGCAAAGCCGTAGAAGAAGAAAACGAATTAAATTTACAACAAAAAAAGCCATTGCCGCATTTTACCGTTTCTAGTAACGGAAGTCAACTGGAAAAAGCGTGGTTTTTCGTCTTTATTTAGTGTAACCACGTTTATAGAAAAAAACACTGAAAAGATAATCGATCTCATCGTAACAAGCAGCTGCTGTCAATCTTGCATTTATTGGAAAAACAAGCGGCACACTGCAGATTATTTACAGTGGTTTGAAGATTATAAAGAAATGTGCCATTAATCTTTCTACATCAGCAGAACAAATAGAAATTGATTCAATGAAAAAAATGTTTGTTAGATCTGAAGAAGGTTTGGCGTGAAATATATCAATTATATTGATGATGCTGACTTGAAGATCTTTGAAGCACTTTGGATTTACAGCTTTATGGCGAATATGTAACATTAAAAAAAAAGCAATATGTTGAACACATGGAGAAAATAATTAACTTGACTAAAATTTTAAAAAATATTTTAAAAACAGCGAAAATTGGAGAAAAAAGAAATATGACCGATGCACTTATTAAAAAATTGACGAAATACTATGGACTGGCGATAAGAAGACATCCGGACTCCGTGAGTGAAATAAAAAAAGTCATAAGCCACTTACTATCACATGCTCGACTGATAAAAATCCGCAATTTAATATTGTCCACCGGGAGCTGGTGTACGAGTTGCAGAAGCGACTGAAAAATTTGACGAGTTCAAACATCAGCCTACTTTATTCAAACTGATTCAAAATCATCTATTGCCAATTTACAAAGACCTGTCCAGAGATGATTTGTTGGAAAGATATTTAGGTGCATGCACACAGAATGTTAACGAAAATTTTAATGCAATCATTTGGCGATTGGCTCCAAAACATCTTCACTGCGGTTCAAAAACCATTGAAATTGTAGCTTATCTGACTGCAATATTCAAAGGATATTATCCCACATTAAAGATTTTGAAAACAATGGACCTCGCGATCAACAATAAAATATTCGCTGATTTATACAATGAGAAACGGCTATAAAGAACGGAGCGTCGCAGCTTAGAGATGTCTAAAGAAGTTCGTACAGCTCGTAAAATGGGAAAAACAATTCTACAGGATGTGTTTAAAAAAGAGGAAAGCATACTTTATGATCCCGAAATAGCAAATTAAATGGTGAGATAGATTTTTTAGTTGTAAAACTGTTTTTTGTAAAACTAATTGTGAAACTTATTAAAAACTTTAAACGCGTTTTTCTCGAAATCATATTTAACTGGTGTACACGATAACTCGAAAACTAATTGACCGATCATTTTCGAACAAATAAGCTCATTCGATTCGTTATAAATTTCTCGAGGTATTAGACCACTCTTTAAATTTATTGTTTATTTATAATTTATTTATCAACAATATAAAATGAATTTTTTTATTGAAAAAATTTTTTCAATTTCTCATATTCAAAATAGATTTAATATCAAAATAAATTCTAGAATATAAATTATATCTAACTTTAAGAAAATTAATTTTTGCTTTTCAGTTAACTGACAGATGCTACATTGTATGCCAAAGCCTTGCCGGAAATTATTTACATTTTTATACATTATTCGGTAATAAAAAACATTTAAAAAATTAAAATTGTTTAGCAGCCTAAGAATATCTCTTTATATCCCAAAAAAGTTTATATCATTACTAATTTTCTAAAAAAAAATTCAATAAAACCTTCTATTTTTTGGGTTGTCGAACTAGAATCCCTCTTCACGCTTAAACACGTCTTTATTTATAAATGATGTTACTCAGCGTTTCTCTGCAGCAGCGTTACAAAGTGTTACGTTTATATGTAGGTACGACTGTATCGTGCATATAATTAGAAGAAAAGATGGATTACAGAAAAAACTTCGAAGGTCACATGTCGGAAAGTTAATAGACCCTCGGAATTAACTTGACGAAGCTCTCTCTCTCTCTCGTAACGCAGTGCGGGAGGTGTCAGTTACTATCTCTGCGAACAACAGGTATTTCGAGACGTCAGTCTCGTTTCCGAAGGTGCGATACGGACGTGAATATGTGCGGCGGGATGTCTGGCGTTGTGCCGGACAAAGGAAGCGGTGAATCGTGCGGCCCTGGGTATTTGCATGGGAACATACCTACAGGATCCTATGCTTGCACAAAGGACGAGCCTTTTGCGCGCATACTCGCGAGGCGAGCGATTGCACATTCACCTGTGCACCACGGACATACACATGAACGAGTTTGTATATACCTACATATATTGTCCCCCTTCCATAGTTAACCATGCATCAGCGCAAAGGCACGTACGAATACGGGGACGAAGGCCTTAAGATCCACGTTTAAAAATGTATGATACCGCAGGGCGGAAGGTTCATCGTTCCCTCTTGGGACGGGGTCAGATCGTTACTTTCCATTTCGACGAGGGATACGCGTGAGCTCTTCCTCGCCTGAGTAGCAAAGGGAGTGCCGGGCTTACCGTCCCTGCTTGGGCTTGTTCTCGACTCGAAAACCCAATTCATCGTCAGAAAAAAGAGACGCACTGGATAAAGACACACAGGGACGGATGGAAGTGTTTTTGTTGGGCCATCGATTTATCATCTTAAAGTTAATTGATTTTATCGCTTTATCGCTCAGAAGAGTGGATTTTTGAATTCTAGATCACACGAGGTCGCAAAAACTATGTGTGTTCATGAATTCCGGAATCAATCGAATAATTTCATGTTTAAATTTAATTGCGTCAATACTGATTAGCATAATCCAACATTTGGAGGATCGTTAATCGTTTTGATTCAATCTAACATCTCGAGTCTAGAATTTATCCAATATCCTTGGAGGATAAAATAAATTTATACAGTAAGTGTAAAAAGTATTCGTACAGAAGAGATTTTTATAAGAAAAGTCTTATTTGTAGAAAATAAATTCAGAAAATCAATTAGCATAATTTATATTAATAATTTATATTAATAATGAGTACAATAGATGGTATGTTTCTTAAGGATATATCAGATATAATCTTTGCAAAAAGTGACTAGAAAACTTATACTTTTGTATAAAAATGTTATACACAGTTTTATAGAACAGTTCAATAACGTTTATATTTATATTTAACAATGCATTTTTATAGTTTAAATGAAAATTTTCTCGTTTTATCTTAATTATTTTTTTAAAAACACGTTTACACTACTCTTATGAAATCATTTTTTATCCAATTTCAAAATAGCCGCTAAATTTTTTGTCTTATTTTCAAATGCAACATAAAATCTAATTTTTCATAATTTTTTATTTTATTTCTTGTACAGCGTTTATAATAATATAATAATCTAAATCCGAGTATGAAAAATTATGTTATCTATATTGTACAAAATATTCTTACACTATTTTTAATTTGGATAATATACGAGATAAATTTGGCACTAGCTACAATCTGTAGTCTTTTATTATTACATTGGCTGTGTTCAATAGACTCAACAGTTGACTGAGCGCTCGTTGTAAATGGTATATATTATTCTAGATCATCCAGATTTTTATATCTAATTAGAAGAATACACCAATAGCAAACTCAACAGTTGAGTCTGCTGTTGTAGCCATTGATTACTTTAGATTTTGCGTAATGATAAAATTTTCGAAAATAATACATTTTCATTATTATTCATTATTATATCTTTTTAAGTAAAATAAAAAAAATTCTAACAAATATATATAATCTATTCTATTCGTTATTAATAAAATATTAATTAATATTTAGAAATAAAGTTGTTTAAAAAAAACAACCTTTTCCTTGTACGAATACTTTTTATACTCACTGTACGAGGAATATAATAAGATTTATGATGCGTCACATTTCTTTTTCTCGCGTCTAAGCGTAAAAATATTGTTTATCGATTTCTCGCATGTGGTTATTAATGTCCTGTTTATAGGAGCACTTATCATGCATCGCCATCATCGGCAATTATATGCGACTTTATATTTGTTACGAGTCGATTGATTGTAACGTGTTTGTTTCCTACTACGATCGATGCAACTTGATGATTATTAATTCATCAAGGTTGAAGCCGACCCCATCACAAATGACATGTAAATTATAATGTTTGTTTTAGAACTGTCGTGATCGTTTGAGAAGAAAGCAACTATAATTTAATCTTTTTAATGGCCCAACACAGTTATTTCAAATTACCTCTTATTTTATCGAACCATCCACGACATGACGTTATGTACTCAAGGTCGTCTATCGTTTTCGTTTCCCGAAATGAAAATAAAATGGCTTGAATAAACTTTTCATTCTGCGAATATTTGTACAGATTTTAGTAGAATGAAATGTATAACGTCAATAAAAAATATATATTTTAAGATAGAATATATGTCTCCAATCTTAAAGAAGATTCTCAATTAAAAATTTTATTATTAAAATAGCAAATGTATAAAAGTCGAAAGTTTTTTAAAAATGGACATTTGATCGCGGTGTGTCCACCAGATTTATCGTAAAATGTTAGTTAAATTTTAAACAAATCTAAATCCCTACGTACATTAGCAAAGTCGATAAAACAATGACTCATATCATCATCAGCTGATTCAAGGCTGGGAATTTACTCGACCCTATCGAGCCATCCAACGGAAATAAAGCGTTTTCATCGATGTCGCCCGGTAATAAAGTACGCAAATGAGGTCGTGAGAAGAAGAGAGAGACGAGATGAGTATTTCTCTCCTGCGTATTTTCCGCCGAGGTATTTTGCAGCATCAAATCCCGAAACAGCACTCACGGCGTGAAGGCAAGAGACAACGAGTGGGCCATATCTCACCTGGCGTGGAACGCTAAACGCCGCGTTTCAACGTGCGAATTAAGATTTATCGCAGCCGCCGTTTGACCAAGAAGCCTTTTCGCGCCGCCGTAAAGTCTCGACGAAGACTTATGGGACTTGGTTAGGGACTCGCTGCAAGTTTGCGCCTCGCGCTTACGTTGCTGGATCCCGGACAAGAGTTCCCCGATCATAGAATTTTCGTTAGACTTTAAGCATGACTAGCATAATTACAGATTGTTGTATACTATTATGTCATGCGCTAAGCGTAGAAACTTTATGGAAACTATAAGGATTCTCTTGACTGAGGCTTCGTTTCCTTGAGAATCATGGATACGGAGAAGTCTTGAAACTTGACGGGAACGAACACGATCGCGCAAATTGTCTTAATGTAGATGACGTCTCGCTTGGCACAACTGGCACCGTTCATCATTCGGACGAACAGTTAGAAACGTTTGCTCGAACGAGCGATTACACTTCTCACACGCTCGGCCCCGGAAAAATCCATCTTAAGTAGATCATTGTAAATCAATCAGTTGTTTAGTGAGACCGTAAAGTCGTGTAGTAAAGTTTCTGCCGTTTATTTCTACACGATGTATGCAATATATATATATATACATTTAAAATAAATGTTTCATTTATATTATAATATGCGACATACACAGATTTAGATATCACATAAAATAGAAATTTAAATCTATTATAAAACTAAAAAAATTTTTGAAATTTAATTTATGTACAAATTTTCTTCACTGAATCTTTGAAGACAAATATTTTTTCTTAGGTTTTTGAGAAAAATTTGATTATAAAATTTAAAAAAGGCGTTGCTGCTTATTTTTGAAGTAGTTTAAAAAATAGGTCATTATAAAAATTCGGGAATTAGCTTGAATGAAAGCTCAAACCTCAAACTACAACCATAAAATGAGAATAAATAAGTAACAAAAAAATTTTTTTGTAGCACAAATTTTCTTAGAAGCAACTACATCGTGTATGCCGTCCGCTGTATTGTCCTATGTAAATTAAATTAATTTTTGGGAAATATCAAAATCCTATGAATATAATTATCTAATTGATTAATTAATTTATTGACGTTAAATAATTATAAGGTATTCATTACATATTATAATATTGTATGTCACATATAATTGTATATATACAATTTAATTACAATATAAATATGTAGATAATTATATAATTAAAATTATCTACATACATATGTTACATATATTAGTTACATATTACAATTTTTAATAATAGGATTTTAGCGTTTCTGAATCAATCAATCTGCAAAAGAGATAGCATATGTTGTAGTTAATACACTCTCCTCAGAAAATCTGTGATAGAAAAAGATTTTGTCATATTACTTATTTATCATTATTTCACGTTGTAAAATTCGAACTTCCATTCAAACTAATCTTCGAATTTCTATGATGTCTCATTTTTTTAAACAACTTTAGAAATGATTAAAAACACGTTTTTTTATTATTTAATCAGATTTTTCTCAAAAATCTGACATGCTGGAGCATTTTTTATTATGGATTCGTAATTTACGAGAAAAATCTGTCAGAATCACCTGCCACATGTTATGAAACATGAAAAAATTTAAAAACATTGCGCAATATTGTAAATATTAAAATTACAAATATAAAATTTAACTTATTAATTTAACACATTATAGATATTAATTTTTTCTAAAGAAATATGTTTCCACAATTTGTTGCACAAATTGTATTTTTTATTATTTATGTTACTTTATAACATGTTTATCTTATTTTAAAAATTAACACAAAAATTTGGAAACCATTTGGTTTAACACAAATATTTCATCTATGAATAAATATACTTTTTTCAAGAGCTTTATGCAATTAATTTATCAAAGAACTAACCATCTCGAAGGAAGATAAGTCTAGATTATAATATCATTGGTATCGCGTGCTTGCTTCAGCGAAAGTAATCGAAGCGAAACGCGAGCGATTAATCGTGTGATTACTCAACTGGATTCGACGTTATCAGTTATCCCGATCGGATAACCATGAACTTGAATTCGAGAACGAGGCTTGTCTTAACCGGTACGTTATATAGTGAAATGAGATATGCTATCGTATATGCCTGGTCGCTTTATCGTCACTCAGTACGTTCCTCGTTGGAGAGAGAAGAGGACAGATTTATAATTGCTAAACTCTTGGACCGGATTATATTTTACCACAACGTCTGTCAAATAAATCCCTCCATAATCACGCAATAACAACAAATTTGTGTATGTAATTGTAGCGTCATACGAAATTTAGGCGTTATGTTTAAGAAATATTTTCTGACCAATGTGTTCTCCATCGCGATGGGTTTTAATGTTCGATTTTATCAGATTCCCACGAATATTCTTCTTTTACCATCCTGTATCACGGCGAATAACGATGTTTCGCCAATATAATATTTATTGCCAATAAAATGTTGATACTTTAAACATCGTATATGTATGAAGATGGATGTGCTTGCACACAAATTTCGGAGCCTTTAAATCGATTATCGACTTATTACATTAACATTACGTTCTGTAATTTAACTGTGTCATCAGTAAAAAATTTAAAAATCATCCAATGATGTTATGATAACAATCATCGTGAATCATCAAATAAAACGTCTTAATATTCTTTTCTGCGTCGCTACGTGCGCCGATCGCTTTGTAAATTTTTCGAGAAACGTTCGCGAGATGACTAAGCTGCGCGAGCGACGAGCCAGAAGCAAGGGGAACTGAAATTAATCTAAATTAAGTAATGACGCTTTCCTGCCCACTAAGAACGTCGACGTTGAAGTTAGAGACTTGAATTGCGATCCAGTGGCGTATTTTAACAATGATTGGAGCAAAAAATTCTCTGAATTTTTAGAGATCCTATTGTAAATGACATAAAAATGTATCTTTTTATTTTCATTGTCATATTTAATGTTTCTCATAATAATCATAAATTTATAACAAATATATTCCTTTTCAATATTTGTTTGAATTGATAGATATCTCTGTTTAGAACAAATTCCTATCACTTTTCAGCTTAAAAGGATCTTGTAGTCATTTATTTTATTGATTAAATGGAATAATTTTTATGTCGTAATTTCTTTTTTCAGAATGATATGAATATTTCCGAGATGTACTGAATCTTCAGAATTGTAAAAATTACTTGCTGCAATTGTCGCCACTTTCATCTACTATCTTTCCTTTTCAGCCGATCTCATGTCTTACATCTCCATGGCACAAACCATCTGCTGTACGTCTCTTGGTTAATTAATCGACTCGTTTGTCTGACCCTCTGCTTGCACTCTGCCTTCCTTTTCTTCCACTGTTCGTCTCTTCTTCCACTGTTTTATGGACCGCACTGTTTCAACACAACGAAGTCCATATATGACAATCATAAAAAGCGGGATCAGATACAATAAATTCTAGCTTGAAAACTCGATACATCATTTGGTAACTTATTTTTTTATCATATACTGAAAGAAAAAAAA
>Ga0157363_1006931_pt1 | contig 10704 bp, 7 predicted proteins | sample AttsexASBM1_FD_111477 | JGI IMG/M metagenome (GOLD analysis project Ga0157363, IMG submission 111477) | Fungus gardens microbial communities from leaf cutter ant in Ribeirão Preto, State of São Paulo, Brazil - Atta sexdens ASBM1 | ecosystem: Host-associated > Fungi > Mycelium > Unclassified ...
ACAAGTATATATTGTAGTGATAATTATTAGTCTACAATGGGAGAAGAGATAGGCACGTGACCTGGAAGTCATGTGACAGAGTCTAGAGCGGTCTGGAAGGACTTAGAGTCTAGAAGGAGTTAGGGTTAGGAGTGACGTCAAGGGACATGGGTTCCTCATGGTGTACACATGGTGTGCACATGTACAGCGGAGATTAAGAGTATGACATCAGAGCACATGTAGGAAGTATGGTGGCCTTATAGAAAACACATGTGGATGAGTAATAGGACATGAGGTAGAAGCATGGTGGATGGACATGAGGCAGACACATTGTTGTAGTACGGACCACTTGTAAGTTATATAAATAGAAGAGCAATACAGCGAGAGCTCCTTGTTGAGTTCTCTTGTAATTCCCCCATTCATTACTTGATAGCCCATTAGAGAGCTTTGCTTGTTGTGAGATCATTTGTTCTTGAGTGACGAGTGGTTGCTACAACATTATGTATCTAAGTTATAAGATATATGATATTACTCTTCTCTTATATTACTTGATCTTGTGATTGTAACTGTAATATGTGTGACTGGCTTGTGACTGTTATAACATTACATCATCTCTCTTTACTAAGTCTAAAATAAGAAAAGAGTAGAGAAGTATAATGAACTTGTTTCTTTTTCATTTCTTCCTTGATATTTAAGTCTTTCTTATTTTTCTATTCTTCTCTATCTTCAAATCTGATAGCTGATATTGTCTGGTTAACAAAGGAAGTAGTGGTATTCTATTCTATTTAACATTTGAGTTAGTCTACAGTAATAACAGCTTTTACAATCCTTTTGGTGGCTTCTCATATTATAGCTAGATATTCATTATAGATTTTGACTTGTTGGAGCTAGTAACAGAGGTTCTTTCTTATAGAGTTATTACCATATTGACAGGACTAGAAAGTTTTACAATATATTTGTTTTTTAGGCTTAGCTAAAGCCTTTTATCTATAAGTACCTCTAGATGGGTGTATATTGCTAAGGCTATAAGGAAATAGACTATACCATGAAGTGAGGTATTAATATTTCAAACATGAGTCTGCAACCCTCAAAATAGGAGGTTATTTTTGTAAAAGCAGAGGTATCATATGTCAAGTCCACCCATTTCAAAGATATATTTCTATAGTGGTATTGCTATCATAACATCTCAGAGATAAGCCTATCTTCTATAATAGGCATTCTTCTTATAACATGTCCCTATGGCAGTGATGCAATAACTCAGATATCTAGTCTTCCATGATAGGAATACTCCTATCAAACTTAGTCTTTTATAGCAGAGTTCCTCTATCTTGTCAGTATCTTACTACTGAAATCTCTACTCAGAGTAATACACTAAAACACTGAATACCTCTTATATATCTGACTTGTATATAAAACTAGTAGTTACACTGTAATTTGCTATTCTGATAATTAATAAAGATAACTTTTATTGAACTCAATCCCCAGTATTCAATAGTAACACATTAAATTAGTACTCACTCCCATCTCAGACTTTATTCATTCATCTGAAGTTGTAACTACACAGCAGACAGACAGTATAGCACATAAGCTAAAGCCAAGATCATTCTAACAAGTCCATATTACTAAGCTCATTTCACAGAGTTTATATACTCTATGTATTTCTAAGCCAATCCAGTAGATTTTTACCTTTTGGTGTGAGCTATACTTGACAAGAGGAAATAATAATATTGTTTGGATTTCCATCCTGCTAGTAAGAATGTATTATGGAATTTATGTTACTTATATCCATTAAGCAATGATCATAATAGTCAGATTCTCTAATTTGAGTATGGGTATTTTTAACAGTGTACTTTATGTAACAGAGACAGTTTTTGTGGATAGTGAGGCCATTTTGAAGGCTTGTATAATAAACATGATAATTTTGACTATAGCTAGTAATATAGTAATATTTGAGGAAACAGTGCATATGACAGCATTGTTTAAGAAGGCAATGCATATGATGGTAGTGTCTGAGATGGTAATATCTAAGGCAGCATTATCAGAGAGTATGATAGTTAACAGCTGAGCTTATTTAGATATAGTAAGTAAAGAAGCAATAAGTGCTATAAAGAAGGTAACTATTTTAGCTTATACTTGGCTATGAGTGACAAGTGAGTGGGAAATCAGCAATAATTTCTAGAATTGCTTTATATTTAACTACAGTTAAGAAATTTAAAAAAAGTATATTATAAAATGAACTACTCACTTGTTTGTGATATCTAAATTTTAGATGTACTCTCAGAGATTTAGAAGTGATTCAGACATTCAATAGTAATGATAAAGATCAATACAAATGTCAATGATGATAAGAAATAATTGATGAAAGATGTTGTCAAATCTAAGATTTAATTCTTAGATATAGAAGTATATATACAAGATAGTGATGGTCTATGCATAAGCTATTTTTATCACATAATCAAAACTCATATCTGGTAGGGTTGTTATTTGTTATAGCAGATGTTAGGCTAATTTTAAAAGATAACTAATTATATTACTACATTAATATGCTTGTATCTCTATAAATACTGATCTATATATAATTTATAATATATCATTAAAAACCATTTGATGAGCACTTTCTAATGCAAGTTTGATCATGTGAATCTATTCAGTTGTTTCTGAGATTATAGCTAATGAAACTTATAGTTACTAATAGTCTAATATCTTAGTAGTCTGTTATCACTTTTGTACATTCTATATATGTGTAAATAGTTCTTATTTGGAGCTTTCCAGTACAACTTGGTTTATAAGAATTGGTCTACTAGTTATAGAGATACAAGTTGAATAAAGTTTGTAACAAAGTATAAAGAATTAAAAAAAATTACTTGTGTATTATATATTTATGCTAACCTACTTTAAAGTATAACATTTTATGATATTTTATCTAGTTATGTGATAGTGTGACCTTAGTGTAATATATCACATTATATTTTCATAGCTAATTTCAAAAGAAATTGAGAAAACTAAGTTATAAAAAAAAGAAAAAGAATAATAGTAAGAAATATCTAAGTCTACTCTTAGGAATTCTGACAATGAGGACAACACATATATACTATGTATTATTTTGGTATTTTCTACTTCTTTCTATATCATATATAAATCAAGAAGAAAAAAAGAAAAAATAAGAGCTTAGAATATACTATAACAACATTATAGTTATAATAAACTTGGACTTCTCTAGAATTCTAAATTTGCTTCTACATTTTTAACAAGAATTACTATTTGTTATAGCAGATATTAGACTAAATTTAATAATTAACTACTTATATTAATATATTATTGTATTCTTATAAATATTGAGAAAAAGCTCTTTTGGCTTGTATGCTCTTTACTGTAGTATGCTTGATAAGTAACTGCTAGTTGTCTACACTGTATATACTTGCTATTTAACTTTTTTTTTACTTTTTTCAACTGTAAGTGTAAGTACTAATCTTTATAAATTGTACCATATATTAAACCATATTAATTACTGATGGCCTGATATTTTAATAATTCACGCTGCTTTAGAAAAGATCTGACTTAGTCCATAGAAACTGGTTCTGTGGTTGTAGAGACACAAGTCAAATAAAGTTTGTGCGACATCTGATATAAATCAACAATCTTTAGTATATAAACCATCTAGATTAATTGATAAGTCGAAACAAATGAAATTTATCTATAGCTCTGAGTATAGCAAGAACAAATAAAGACATAAAACAAGACATGTTTCATTGGACCTAGAAATGAGGTTAGAAATCAGTTCTGAATGATTTAGAACAACAAGAAAAAAGTCAGGATTGCAGAAGTAAAGGTCAGCAAAGGGATTACTACCCTAAGACTGTTGAGCTTGATAATGTGATTGTCGATCATCATGCTAGGCAGAAGACGATGCTTCGGAACGGAAGAAAAACTCACCATCGACGTAGAGGTTGGGTATAGTTATTGAAAAAAATGGATTCTCAGGAGCTTTTTGTCTCCGCTCAAAATATAAACTCCGATGCGAAGGTTGCTTGATGACGACATCTTCTCCCTCAAGACAGAGACATGTCTGCACTTACCACTGAAAATTCACACGCCCTTTCTCAATCAAAGGCAAAGAAACCTAAGGACAGGGACAAGGAGCGAGATCGCAAGGAGAAAATGCAGTCTCCTGGTGAGCGACTCAAGATCGTAGTCCGTCGGTTACCATCAAATTTGCCCGAGGACATTTTCTGGCACAGTGTCTCGAACTGGGTTACAGACAATTCAGTGTCATGGAAGGCCTACTATCCCGGGAAACCTAAAAAACGGTGCGCTCTAAGTTGACATGGTAAGGTTGGGGCCGATAATCTCCAGAGTGAACAAAGAAAATATTCCCTCGCGTGCATATATTGCCTTCAAAACACAATCCCAAGTGGCGGTGTTTGGTCGTGAATATGATGGTCATAAATTTGTTGATAAAGCTGGTGAGACCAATGCCAGTTTCAATTTGTCTAATCTAATTATCAGCCAGGCAACGAATCCTATGCTGTGGTTGAGTATGCTCCATATCAGAAGATACCTGGAGAGAAGAAGAAACTAGATTCTCGCCATGCAACAATTGAGAAAGGTACCGTAAGAGTTCAGCCTGCAAAATAAGGACCCGCCTAATCCTTCTGCAGATGAAGATTATGTTTCCTTTATCAAATCTTTGAATACTCCCTCCGTAACAGAACCTGTCTCAATCGAGGCTTTAAGTAGGTTATCATTATCATGTGTCTTTCCAAGAAAAAACTGATTATGGGCTAGTCGCTTCTAGCCATCCTCCTTCCCCTCCCAAGATGACTCCTCTTCTTGAGGCGCTCAAAGCAGAGAAAATAGCTCAAAAGGACAAGGAAGCTATCATTCGAAACCATGCACACTACAAGGACATCTTGAATGTCTCTCCTTCCAGCTCTTTAAGGAAGGAGGAGAAAAGGAAAACAACTCGAGCGGAAGCCGCCACAGTGAAAAAGGCGAAGAAAGGATCTTCTGTCCCGCCTAAAGCCGTTCAGATCCAAGCTCAGTCTAGCACTGGTCCATCCCACGGTGCCGGGAACACAGTTTCGCCACTCGTCAAACCTCAATCATTGCCTACTCGTCAAAGTCGCAAACATGCAGCAAAAGCTTCCAAAGAAGTAATTCAAATGCCGCCAGCTGTTGTTTCCGTTCCAACGCCTGCGTCGAAAGATACTATCGTTCCAGTCGCTCCTCTGCAAACCTTCTCTACTTCCGTAGCACCTCCAAAGGCTCTTTTTTCTGCTCCAGTAGTACCCGAAGAAGTTATGTCTAATGCTACCGCACCCGCCAGACGTGGAAGACCGGTCCTCGGATTAGGCTCGAGACACTTCGAGGCTGCATTAAGTGGTGTCGGCGTTACGGGGGAGCGGAAGCGCAGAGAAAAGAGTAGAGATCCAACTCCAACTCCATCATCGGCTGCAGCGGGTCCTTTACAAGAAAGTGTATTCCAAACTAGACCAAACCCATCGTCACCTCCCAGACGACTTCGACATCAGAAGGAAGGTTCAAGTTCCTCTGGTGTTGCAGTTCCTCCTGTTCCAGATGCAAACGGTGATAGCATGCTCAGTGTATCTGTGGCATCACATGGTGATGGAGGTCGTGGTGGGAGGCGCAGAGGAAGAGGCAGAGGGGGACCCTCTCGTATCGGATAATTTAAGGTAAGTTGTACGCCTGATGGCCGTAGCAATCTAACCTCATTTTTCTGGTTTACCTCAATTTCTTATATGGTTATTTGATTCCCATGATTGCTAACTACCAAAGCCAGACGCTTTTGAGACACAAGAATGAAGTGACAAAAATAAAGGTTATTTGTGTTAAACGAAGGTTTTATTATAGCTTGTCCTGCAAGCAGGAGTTCGGACAGACTCCCTGAACCTATGTCAAAAGTGAACAACGCTGAGGCATATCCATAACGGGAGGGGTTCATGCATACGTCCGTATCTCAAGAGCGACCAGTGCAAAATCAACGTAGTAGAGGCGGCTGTGTGTAAAAATACGAAGCAGTCGAATGCAACAAGAGGACAGAGACTAACCGAGAGGCCAACAACGGCAGCGATTGCAGCGATACTGATCCCGGTGCCTCTGGAAAGTCCTTTTTAATATATGTTTCATTTTCACTTCCACACTATGTTTGCTGTGCCTTGGACTTAATTTTGTAGCTAGATTCTACTAGGACCAGACTTTTTCTTAATATATCCTTGTCCTGCAATCTACTGTATATATTTGCTTGTTAACCAGGAGGAACTCAGGAAAAAAGTCAAATCTGAAGTCATAACGGAGGAAGGTAAACTATAGTAGATAGAGGCAGCTGCTGAGAGACTAACACCTATCTAATGGCAACTTTCTCAGTTATCTTTCTTTCATTTCCACTTCTACAAGACAGAACAGTTCATATGCCACTTAACGGTCTTTTGGCGGGTGTCGCACGGACACGTGGGATAGACGTCACGACGATATATTTGACTTCCACATGACCGAGTATCACCTTTGAGTGGTACCAACACAGCTCGAATCGCAAGAATATACACTCACCTTTGGTCTTGGCTATTGGAATTAGGACTTTCTCATGACCCGGTCTTTCCCCTGTCCATCCAGGAACATATGCACCCGGCTGTGAAGCTGAACATCGCTCGCTTTTCACCTGTTACTATAGCACTTGCTGGCTTATCGACAACAAGCGCCCTCGCCCGAACAACACGGTTTGTCCCTTCCTCCTCCCACAACACCACACGAGTCCGCACTATGTCTACAGCTGCTGCTGCACCGAACTCTTATGCTATACCTATACCATCCCCTCCGCCCACAATATTTCCGAGATCACCGATACCAAAAAATCCATTGGGGGAAGGCAAGTTTGTTAGAACCGCTGCTGCATTGATCATTGGGTATACTCGTACCTTGCAATTCTGTAAAACACGCTCACTCGTCTCCAAGTGATGAGATACTTAATGGCAAGACACATGATCGCAATTCACACGTCTTTGCTCAGTACTGTTTTGAACATGGAATTGACTTGTACGCCACTGTCGAATCTACTTGACTCCTCGCTCCATGTTACTGAATGAAGTATTTTAGAAAACGGATTGAGGTTGTTGCTGATGATGAAGCCGACATGTAAGCACTCCCCGGCTTGTGAGCACACGACAGGTCCTCATCCACTGTGCAGTCTCGAGGCAAGTAGGCGACTAGCAGAGAAATACGATTTTGTTGTCACCAGTGGTGGAATTGGGCCTACACATGATGGTAAGTGTGCCACTCATCTCAACGATCAATCTACCACTATTCTCTAGATATCACTTATCAATCGCTCGCGAAATCATTCAACCAGCCATTGCAGCATCATCCAGAGACAGTTCATCGGTTAACAGAGATGACGAAACATAGACCATGGGTGAAACAACAGAACGAGGAACAACGTATGGCTACTCTGCGAATGGCGCTGTTGCCAGTGGGGGATGTGACTGAGATCCTGTTTGTGAGTGAGGACGTCTGGGTGGTAAGTCTACCAATCGAAAACCCGAACCGACATGCTGAGCTGAAGGAACGGTTTAGCCTGTAGTCCGCCTGAAGAGTAAATTATATGTGCTCCCAGGCATCCCTGGGTTGTTTCACAAACTACTGAGGCTCCTCACTCCATACTTGTCATTACCACCTAAGTCCGAGCGTCCACTGAGGATACAGATCTTCACCGAGTGTGTAACTCCTAGATTTTGGATCAACAGATAAATGACATGACATCCTCCTTATGCCCCATCGATCTGCCGCTGCTTTTGTGGGTAGACGTGTCGAATCATTGATCGCGCCATATCTCGCGGCCCTTCAAACACGGCTCAAACCAAATGGTATTCAAGTTGGGTCCTATCCGATCCTTGGCCAAGGCGTTTTCGTGAGTATTGTAGGACGAGACCTACTAACTCCTGGCTCTGGTAGGTTGCGTTCTAGTCCTATCAACGATATAATTCCTGATCCGACTCTCTCTGACTTTCAATTCGTGAAGGCAGCAATGGTAAATCACAAACGAGAGTCTGGATAGCGGAAGTTGCTAAGGAGGTAGAACGCGAGATAGGGGGTAAAATTGTAAGCGAGGAAGAAGTTGCGTTAAAGAGAGGCAGGAGTTCGTCAAGTTTGTCTTTGTCTGTTACTAGTGAGAAAGGTGAGAGAGAGACAAAACCAAGATCTAACTGCTGAATCCCCGGCCACCTTGTATTTTCTACTGATTGTATTTATATCGGAAAAGAAAATTGAAGACCAGAAACCATGCGTTTCTGAGTCACTTAAACTTTTGATCATCTCAATCTACCAGAACTGCATTCCTTGCTATTCTCCTTTTCTACTCGAGTCTTGCCATTTCTTCTCCAATCTTAATCATACCTGCAAACCGGTTTTCTCCAAATAGAGCCACTGAAAAAAGCTTATTTTTGGAACAAGGTAAATGTTGCTAACAAGATCAGTGTTGGAAGGAAAGCCTCAACAGCAGGGCTTTCAATGCACAGTGTGAACAACTGGTAGCCTATCAAACTGGGCATCATTCTGACTCTCTTTATTGACAATAACTAGTCTACCTTTATATATACTTGTTTATCTAAGACTCTAGATAAGGGAAGGCTGACACATGTTGTATATTTCTAGAATAGTATGTTAGGAGTGGACAAATGATACTATAGAGCAATCTTGCTTTAAAAATCAGCATATAATAGTATCCTTGGAGAAATAATAAGAAAGAAATGAGGAAAACATGAAGAGGTCTTTACTTTTATATGAAATGCTAACTAATACAACATAAGAAAGATGTAAAGCATATTAAATATGAGTGAAAGATAAAATGAACCCCAACACATGTTCAAGTTATGGAAAACATGAGACAAACACCTGTATAATGTAAGATAGCAATTATAACATTGTAGTGATCTTATTCTCTGGAATATTTTTTAAACAGCTTATAAGTAAGTATGTTAGAGGGTTGACAGGGCTTAGCTTAGTAATCTAAATCTTGGCTCAGCATTCCCATTCAGACTAAGTCAAGTCAACTAACTCTTAACTACTGGAATTCAACAATCAAAAGCAATAGTAATAATCCTAGATATTGAACTTGATATATATCTATTCTTTTAAGATCTATTCTAATGTGTCAGAATTGTAATTACATAAGCAAGAAATGATGATACTTAAGTAATCAGAAATAGTTCAGAATAGAGAAACTAAAATAAAAGAGAGCTAGAATACTTAGTAGATACTCCTAGAGTGTGGAAAAGCAGATAAGTAAATGACACTAAAAGACTTTGGAAGACTACAGAGTATTTCAGAAGAGCAAGGGAGTGCAGAAAAAGGAGTTAAATAACATATTTGGATAGTTAAAAGTATTGGTATACAGTTTAAAAGGGTCTGAAGTATAGAAAATTAGATGAGCAGATGTGGAAAAAGATTACAAAACATATATCAGCCAAAAAACATAGAAGAGAAAAGTCTTGGAAGAGCTAGTCCTCTTACATCTTCTATAACCAATGAAAATATTTTATTATAAGTATTATGGTGCTTATAGTTAAAGTAATCAAGATTTCTACTACTATATATTTGAAAATATTACTATACATAGACAGATACTTAGCTGAAGAGAGTTCTGCTTCTAGCATGTATTATAAATTTTTGTTTATCAGATCATAAATGCTGTTTTTATTCTTCTAATACTTCATTAAGAATATTCTTGCTCAATATAGAAATATCTATCTTATATATATTGATAAGCTAGTATACTTCAGAAAATAGATATATGAACTCAAAAAATATTACAAATTAATTCAAGAAGCTAAATTAATCTAAGAGTTAGAAGTTATAGTTATACAATTGTTATGAGTTGTCTTGGCTATAACTAATTATTTATTTTCTTCATCTTTATTTTTTTATTTTAGACTTATATAAATAAAGTATTATATGATTACATAACTAGTCATATGACAATATATTTTAGCATGTTTAATAAACAAATTAAGATTAAATAATCCACAAAATAAATGTACTTAGTATAAATATCTAAATCTAATAGAAACTCTGTCAAGATCTTTTTGTATATTCCACACTTGGAATCTTCTAAACTCTATAATTTATCACAACTTATAGTCACTAACAGTAAAACTCAATTTCTCTTATTTGCAACTTCTCACTATAAGGTTTTATATCTTTTATCTTTTTTATTGCTTTCAGTAATAGTCATTATAGCTTATTATCATCCTTGAATAAAAAAGCTAGATCCTAAATGTAAAGAAGAGCCAGCTAATTGGATCAACCAATTGTAAGTGGCATTAACCAAGTTTAGACCAATATTTAGACACTACTTATTATTGAACTAGATATTGACTTGATTACTTGTAAAACAATTCTTAGTGTAAGCTTCATGCTAAAAACTCTCTAATTATCTGTATATGCAAATTAGTAGTAGAGCTTTTCTATCAAGAAACAATCATTTATATCTTTAACTAAAACAGTAATATTAAGTATTATAAACCAAACTCCAAGTTATATTTCTTTCTATCATGAATAGTACTCATTCTATTTTCTAAGTTTCACCCTTTTCTACAAAGATAACACTTACTACATTCTGAGTTATATCTTTCTCTACATGAATAGTATTCAATTTTTATAAACACTTTGTTCTCTACAATAGAGTTTCTTGATCTATTTCCAGTCTTTACTTCT
>Ga0157363_1006932_pt1 | contig 10702 bp, 8 predicted proteins | sample AttsexASBM1_FD_111477 | JGI IMG/M metagenome (GOLD analysis project Ga0157363, IMG submission 111477) | Fungus gardens microbial communities from leaf cutter ant in Ribeirão Preto, State of São Paulo, Brazil - Atta sexdens ASBM1 | ecosystem: Host-associated > Fungi > Mycelium > Unclassified ...
ATATATGATATATATATTAAAATATATAAAAAAAAATATAAAAAAAAAGAGATATATATATATATATATATATATATATATATATATATATATATATATATATATAGAACATGATTTAAAATATGTGAAGATTCATTGACGAACTTTGTCAAAATAAAAATGCAAATTTTTAGACATAAATTATTACAACTTATAATTGCTAATCGTTATTCAAATAACGATTAGCAATTATAAATCATAATCATAGGCGTATTCCGATATACACTGCTTGCGAAATGTAATACTGAAAATCTACACGTAATGTGAACTATAGATTTTCAGTACTGGCAGTGTATATCGGAATACAACCAAGATAAGATTTGTTAAAATGACTATGTTCATACGGCTCGATTTATACCGAAGTTATAACATCGATGTTATGAAACTGGTCAATTATAGCTATTCTTCTGAAGAATGTAATGACTGTGATTGATCAGTTTTTCTGACTTTACATTGTTTACTTTATTTGTTTACACGGATCGATTTACGCCGAAGTTATAACATCGATGATACATACGTCTACACACACACACACACACACACACACACACACACACTCTCTCTCTCTCTCTCTCTCTCTCTCTCTCTCTCTCTCTCTCTCTCTCTAAGACAATATAGATAGCACAAGTAACAAAAGAGTGTTACTTTACAACAAAATAAAATATAAAAATTTTTTAAATACAAACCTTCATTTTCAGAACATGATTTTGAAATTTAATAGCATATTTGTGCTTCTTGTACATTCTTCATTTTGTGTTTTCAAATTTATCTTGATAACAAATATTAATACATAATGTATGTAATATACGTTCCATAACAAAATAAAAATGTAAATTTTTGTAAACTCTTTTGCTGACTGTATCCCACACATATTTTATATGTATAATATACTTTATATATATAAATACAAGAAAACAGTGACTATTCATAATTTTATGTTATGTACAAAACTTATCTTTCTCATCGCACTTGCTGTAATAAACATTTCGCTTCTTCATACAAAGCAGTATTTGGCTTCAATGTTTCCCAATCATAGTCCACGTCTTCATCGTAACTTGTATTATTATTTCTACAAAATTTTATTCTATTAATTAATATTACGTTGTTAAAGTTTATAATATAACTATCTGATATTTATATATCGTGGTTTAAAGCAAATTTTATTCTTAAATATAAGAATAATATAAAACCTTACCTATACAAAGTATCATCTACAGCATGCATTGCACCATTACCTAAATCTTGAAATAACCGATTTCGTGCAAGTCCTGTATGCATTAGCGCAATATCATTCAGCAAAAATTCTTTATGATCTATAAAAAAAAAGATATAAAAATTATTTATTTGCACAAAGACCCTGATTTCTGATTTTAACAAAACTATTGAAACTCACCATTCTTCTCATACTTTTTTACCAACTTTTTCATGAAATCTTCGCCCGCATATTTCTTAGATATACCGATTCTATAGTAGATAGCTTTACACTGCCATCGATTCTCCGCAGAGTCTTGATTGGACGGAACAATTCTCCTCGCTTGCGTTTCCTTCACAAGAGATTCCCAATCAACTCCTAAGGCATCACCTAATCCTTTTCCGCTCGTTTTGATGTCCTCCTCCAATTCACCATCAGAAATTTCTTCAAAGTCCATAGTTTCCATATTATCATCTTCCATATTCCTAATACAAATAAAGAGAATCAGATATAAAATTTGATGTTTTAGATATAAAAAATTAGAGTTTTCACATAAATATAAATAAAGCAATCTGAAGCAAAAGAAATTAATTTTTTAAAAGATAATATTTTTCATTACAAATTACGAACTTAATATCAAATAATTTCTTTAACAAAAACGTTTTATCTCTTATAATTAATATTTTATAATCTATATATCTTACTTCAATGACGCTGTATCGGTATTATCCTTAGATTTTGAACTGAAAATAGTTTCTTCTGCAGGTTCTTTCGGAGATAATTGAGCTGGCTCTTGTACTGTTGACTGTACATCACGGTGAGCAGCATCTAATGCTTTCTTATTTGTCCGTGTTTTATTAGTTTCCATATCCTGTTGAAAAATTATATATAAAAGTATGAGCATGACATTTTGAAATAAAAAAAAAATATAGAATAAAAATATAGAATATGTACTGTAGTATCTTCTTCCATGTTCAATATATCATCAGGATCATCGCTAATATCACTCAAATCACTTTCAGTATGAAGAGTCTGTAAAGATTCATCGGCAACGGGACGCTTTGATTCCACTGCGACAGGTTCCTTAATTTCAGGTTTATCCTTTTGCTGATTCTTCTTTTGGAAGTTATCCGTGGACTTTTCTCTAGTAGTTGTGCATAATCTACCTTCAGCAAGTTCCATCAACTTCTTGTTGATAGGTTCTTCTTTCATGCTGCCATAAATAGCAGCTTGCTTAGCAGAAGGATGAATCACTGGCTCTTCTCTTGTTTCTGGCGCATTATACGATCGTCTTTTGCTATAAGAATTATTTTCATTTAACATGCTTTAACTAATATAATACAGACATATACTATAATTTTCATTTTAATCATATAAGACGATAAGATTTTATGTTTACTTATGTTGCGTAGATTCTCCGTGCTCCAAGTCCTTCGTACGCTCGTTTCTGTAATGCGATCGCACGTGAACGTTCTGATTATCCCATTTTCGTGAATCATTAGGCTTCCAGTCGCTTATAGTATTATCATATCTGGAATTCCACTCGTCGTCATGTATTTCTGAACGAGGAAGACTATCTCTGCTTTCCCATAATGGTCTACTACGCCATTCCCTTTCTTCCCATTCTACTGTCTGATAACTACGATCTCGACCATGTTCTACATCACGATGATGTCCCTCCCAATTATCATTAGAAACAGTTTCATCTCTAAAACAGAAAATATAATATACATAAATAATAAATAATAAAAAAAAATGAAACTTTAGTAACAATTTGAAAAAAAAAATTTTTCAAAAAGAAAAAGTTTTTAATTATAAGATATGATTTTACAACATACAAAACCTTTGTTTTAGTTCTGATAAAAAAGTTATCTGTTAAGATAGAAACAATACACTATCTTAATAAAGGAATAAGAAAATGTAATTCAATATTATCTCGAACCTTCAAAGAACAAAAGAATAATATTTCTTCAGTTCATATTAATTATTACCTGATATTGGCTCCACCACTTCTCAACTTATCGCCAGGATATAGAGAATGTCGATGATGATGATGATGATGACGATGATCATCGAAGGATGATCGCTCTGTAGTTTGGATCACATATCTTGCCTCTCTGGATCTCTCGTCACGAGCAACGCGTCTCTCTTCAAAAGGACTGTCAAACCTTCTACCTTCGATAGTCTTTCTCCTGTCATCCTCATGGATGTGAGCATGATCCCGATATTCAACGTGTGGAGCTGATTCTTCCTGCTCGTCCCAGTGCTCCGGCAATCTGCCGTAGTTCCTACCAAAGTTCCTGTCCACTTCCATGGTGCGTCGCGGACTGTTTGCATCCCGACGATCCACTATTCGGTTAATTTTGCTCGGAACGCGACTCGATTCTATTCGTGCCTGACCCTTCCTGCTGCTGTGCTCTGACGTGTGACCCCGTTCATATCTCACGCCAAACCTTCTGTGCCTGTCCCTGTCGTAGTGATTGTCCACCATGTCTATAAGGTGCTCGCGAGATGATAGAGCGGGTGTCACAGCCACTACTGATGAGGAAGATGAAGCCGAAGGTACGGGTGGTAACGTCGCTGTTGACTGAACGCTCGACGACGGCGCGACATGCCCACTCTTGTCGTGTAAGGATGCACGATCTAAAGACGTTTCTCGAAAACGATCCATGCGATCCCGGGGTGAATTGACTGTCGACTTGCTGCGACTTGATGATACGTCTTTTTCGACAACGGTATTTCTTTCGTATCTTCCATCCAGTCGTGACTGAGTGGAGCTCCGTTCACGCTCGGTGAGAGCTTTCGTTTCAGATCGTTCCCGTTCGCGTTCGCTTCTGTTTCGCTCACGAGTCCCGCCGCTCTTCTCAAATGACACATCCTTACCTAAAGGTCGTTCCTTGATTCTACTATTGTAACGTGAACTCTTATCCGCCGATAGGTTCAATGCCGCGGGTGAAATTACCGTAGACACATCCCTTTCGCGTGGTTTTATAGACTTCTCTCTTTCTCGGTCCCGATCTCGTTCTCGTATTTCACGATCTCTTTCTCGCTCACGATCGCGTTCTCGTTCTCGTTCACGATCTCTATCTCTCTCTCTGTCACGTTCTCGTTCTCTTTCTCGATCTCTATCCCGATCGCGATCACGCTCGCGCTGTCTTTCATTCCGACAACGTTCCTGAGATTCATCCTTATCCTTATCGCGCTGAGGTTCTTGGCGCTGATCACGAGTCAGTCTCGAGGGGCGTTCGTCTCTCATCTCCTTTTCACGCTGACGCTCACGGCTTTTCTGTCGCGTCTTATCACCGCTGTAGGTCTTATCATCAAAGTTGTCCTTATTTGTGTTGTTTCTTCGATAGTTATCGTCTTGATTCGAAGTTATTGTTTGTTTTGTTTTACCGGAAGATGTCTGCTCGTTTTTTCTCGCATCATCTCGTTCTTTGCTTTTATCTCTTTTGTGCGAATCGCGATCTTTCTTCTCTGCATCTCTCACACGATTCGACGAGTTGCTTTGCTTTTCCGCATTCTTCGCTGGGGTAAGATCGCGTCTCCTCGATGGCGTTCGACTACGTTGTACTTTTGATGACGCATTCTCTTTAACATGCTGGTACTTAGATGACCGTTCCGATGACGACGGCGGCGGCGGCGGCGGTGTACGTGAACGCACATCCTTCTCCTTGCACTTGGACCTCAACCGATCATCTGATTTAGTTTTTTCATCAATAGCTCGGTTCTTTTCTTTCTCCTGTTGTTCTTTGATTTTATCGAATGATTTGCACTTGACAGCGTCCTTGGACAGACACTCATCCATATCACGCACCTTCTTATAATGCCTGCCGTCCTCCTTGTCCACTTCTCGATTATTCTTTACCGTTTTCGGCGAATCGCTCCTGTTTCTTTCCCGAATTTTGCTGGATGATGCGTGATGCGCCACAGAAACTTGCGAGCCCAACGTTGCAGCTACTGCAGATGTGACTCCACTCGTAGATCCCTGCTGTATCGCAGGTGATCTAGCGTGCAATGAGCTGGTATGCTTCCTGGTTACAGATGACGAACCATACTTCTTGACTGGTCTCGTAGTAAGATCTTTTTTTGTGGAATTGTCAAGTTTGCGTTTCTTCTTATTGATGGCTTTGTCATTTCTTGTTCCTAGTCTCTTGAGTTTCAATCTGTAAAACCCATAATAGCAAGTATTTATATAGAACTCCTCAGCATGAAAATATAATGTACATAATAAAATATATGTAATAATAGATTATTTATTGAATATAAAACTACAAGTAATTTGTTTGCTTACAAATACTTGCAATTACATATTCATACATTATAAAGTACAAAGGATACTAATAGCATTTTCGACTCAAACGGGTTTGCATCGATTTAAATTGGATAACGTTCTACTACTAGTTGACATTATATCTTCTATCAATAGGAAAGCATACAACATCATTAATCCAATCCAGATTGGTGCAAACCCACTCGGATCAAATACGCTATAAATGAGTATTTACTTTTTCTTTCTTTCTTTGTCCTCACTATAATCGGCAGAAATACTATGTCTCTTAGTCTTGATCTTTTTGATTTTCTTATGTGAGTCCGATGTGGATGTAGAAGAGGAGTCTTCACTACTAGAGCTGCTGCTACTGCTAGACGTGCTGGATGTATGCGAACTAGAGGAGGAGCTCATCGCTTTTTTCTTCTGCCTTACTTTATCCTTGCCATGTACTTCTTTGTCCTTCTTCATTTGTAATTTCAATTCCCGTTGTATCAATTGCCGCCGTCTCTCCAATACTTTCTCGTCCTCGTATTCGAGATCTGTCTGATTCCACTCTTCTATGTTTAAATCTGGACTATGCGACGCCTTTTTCACGATCTTCGATGTGAGCCGTTTGAAGGGATCCTCTGCAATGAGCTGTAATATCGAGAGGATCAAAGAAAAAATTTTTTAGTTTATAATTTATAGTCATCTGCCAATTTTTACTCAATTGTAATGCTAAAAACGTTATGCACAAAAAATAAAAATGTTATTAGAAAAATATGACATGAACTTACCCCAGATGTACCTGCGATCGCATTATCTTTCTTAGCACGCTTGGATGGGCTTATCAATGTGTGTGTGTTTGCGTATCTAATTAAGAAATAAGAGAAATGAGAAATTGCATTAGACCAATAAGCAACATAATGTTCTAGTAAAGAATAAAAAAATTAAATCAGAAATCAGATCTTTATGAGAAACTAGTCTTCGGTTATATCGTATTACGCAAAATAAATAAGACTATTAAATCAAAAAATAGCTGTTCGAAATATTGGAGAAAATATAAAATATCATAGAGCTATCATAGAGCTCATTTTAATCATAATTCTAGTTAACAATAAATAAAGTAAAATAATTAGCTGTTGCAAAAATTTTTCTACTATTGTCTTTATATCATATAAAGAGAAATTTTTTTTTTTTATGTGAAACTGCAAGTGTAAATTTTTGCAATAATCAATCAGCCGACTACTACTGCGTACTTCAGCAAAGGATCATGACAAATGAAATCGGCACTCACTTGCAACTCTTTCCGTAGGAACAACTACCATTGAGGGCCCAATTTCTGCAATAATCCGATGTATTTTGAGCGGCGGCGGCGGCGGCGGCGATCGCTGGTTTGGTGCCCAACCTCTCAAACACACTCGGCCGTCGTGAAGAGTCTGTATTACATTTCGTAGGGTCAGCCGTTATTTTCCTTATGTTTGGTTTTGACATATTATCACCATAAAGCACTTGTATTTTCACAATGGAAGCGCATAACTGCGAGCATGCAGGCGTTTACGTGCCGTGCAAAACCGTCATTGATCGTCATGCGACAATATGACTTGGCGATCTGATCTCGGCTCTCGGCTTGTCTCGTCTCGCCGTCTCCGGTCCGGTCTCGGCTCTCGGCCGTTGGCGCGTAATACAGGCCAATACGTGCGAGAAGGAGAACAAGTATATCTATGCTGTGGCTGCTCGGAATATCTCCTTCCTCCAATTATATTTCAGCTTATATTTGACGTCCGACTGTCGGTAATGAGATCGGAGCAAATCGGAATCAATCGAAATTGGAGTATTGGCCGAAACTCCATGAAATCTAGCTTTACTATTAAAAAAAATTAGGATTATTTTATCGCTTTGTTTAGCTTGTTAGAAAATTTTTAGAAAAATCTATTCATTTTATTCTGTACATTTAATATAATGTCTATTCATTCAGAATAAATATAATTAGTTTTTCAATAAATAATTTTTGAATTCATAGTTGATATTTTTGCTTGATATTGATATATCTAACTGGTAGACATCTAATTAAATCAAATCTCATTGCTGATTGTTTTTCTTATAATATAGATTAATTATTATAGATGTTCGATTTTCTTATGGATGTATGGTTCAATTTATTTATTCTGGAATATCAAGTTTTGATATTTTTTCAGATGACATAGTCAAACTAAGGATCATACATGCATATATATATTTAAGAGTAATAAATCATAAAATTAATATCATATTAAATATATGAGTTACTCAAGTCAAATTTTGATAATTGCATGAATTCACAAGACTGTTAAACTCTAGAATGTTTTTTCCATAAATTTTTTATTACAACTTTACTGTAACTTTATCTGCAAAGGCATCTAGGATATTCGAAAGTTTCAAAAGAATTCATCATCCATATTTTTTGATCAATTTTGCCTTAAAAATATGTATCTACATTTAATACACAATTATAAAATGCTTTACGCGTTTATATATCGCAACGAAAAATGTAAAAATATTGCATGAATGTTCCACGTTTTATGGATATTCGCGTTACATGCCAATTGTTTTCGTCTCAATTTTGATCAATTTGCAAAAATTGACAAAGCGCGCGCGTGACATCCATCGATATTATATGTTCGAATCAGAAAACATGCGGAAATCGGATGACTTAACGTCAGAGTCGAATCATACCAATTAAATGAGAATGACCAATCGGACACATCCGATGACTAATGACCGTGGAATAATGTCATATTGTCTCTTTCGTAGAATCTCGTTATTTACAACATAAATATTCGTATATATATTTATGCGTGTGTGTGTATGTGTGTGTGTATATATATATATATATATATATATATATATATATATATATTTCTTTTAATTAAATTTAGTTAATATATCTCAAACTCTTCTTTCCTTCCACCCACTTTGTGTATTAAATTTTATTAATTTTGCATTGATCGCACGTATAATTTTGCATTAAGAAAAACATTGTAAACATATATATATTATCCTTAAAATAATTCTAATGAAAAATCCGCTTGCCGTTCGCATGTGTTTTTTTATTAGAATAAAAATAATTCAATCATCATTACATATTCTGATCAGTTTATCTTCGGGTCGTTTGCCATAACTCGATTAGCACGATTAAGTCAGGAATGCACGCTAATTGCAATTTTATATCTTACATTGACCCACGCGATAACAAGGATTGTGCGCATTTATCCTCACTTCTCGATAAATATAGATCATATGGATCGCGATTGGAGGCAACGAATGCGCGAGCGAACGAACGAACACAAGCACATTATCGTAAAATTGGGATCGTTGTCGAAAAACAATAAAGTGGCGTTTTTCGCAAACGAGCGTATTGCACACCATGAAAGAAGAAAGAAATATTCTTTAATAATAATTTCTTATTACACGCAACATTTCCCGCACACTTGTAATTATGGTGATATCATCGGAGTGACGTCTCGTGCTACACTGATATTACACATATTAATTTTTGCCAACGTTACATACACAGCGAATGAAACCTACGGTAGTACCCCGCATAACAATAAATTAGATTGCATAACGATTTGATAAGGATTATACAACATCTGTATTTATATATGTATGTAAGCATATGACTATATATCCACATGGGCTTTTTTCTTTCGCAACATGATCTTCAGCGCAACTTTACATACAAAAATCGATTAAAAAAATATTAGTATGAATATATAATATGAATTAACATCTTGCATATTTAAAATATATGTATGTGTATATTAGTGATTAGCAAAATATAATTATAATTCTAATCGCGGCGTAAAATCGCTCTAAACAATCGTTCAAGAGATTGTTTAAAAGAGATGTAGACGCTACAGAAGAGATGCATCGCTATATGCTTCGCTATATCCACCCTCTCTTCTCTAAAATTCTAAAGCAATGATATTCCACCTCGCGCCACGATTACAATCTTTCCACATACATTATTATTTTATCTTTATATAATCCAAATATATATGTACGTAGGTATAGCGTTTCGTTCTGAGGTAGATCGAGTCAGCAAACAGCAAACAACTATATAATTCAAAGCTCATTTCTAAGTGCATCTAAATGCACATTCTAAATCTTTTACTATTATGATTAAAACTCGTCTGAACGTTAAAAAAAATCATCAATGTCAATTCTTAGTATTGTTGCATCAGCCGCCATCAATAATTCCGAAACCTTGATTAGTAATTACGTAAAAATGGAATTAGACTTATTCGGAAAAAAATCGTCGACATTTTGAATATTTTTGAATCGGTATAATTAAATTTAACATATCAATTTTATTATACTAAGGCCAAAAGTTCTGCTGTGTGTTGTACACATTCACTGTAATTTAAAGATTAAATTTAGAATCACACAACGTGTGCAACGTTGATTGATAATGGACATTGATGATATCATTTCTCTTTAATGTATTATAATTAAGTGACATTCGGCACTTTTTTCTTTGCACTTTCATCAGGATATATAACCGTTCTTTTTTAAATCAAATGATACCTTTGTAGCTAATTTGTCAAAAAAATCGTGTCCTTTGTTTGCATAAATACATTATTGAAACTATCGTACGTGATGCATGAAAAATGTTATATACAGATTGACCAATATATACAATAGGTGAAAACGCAGATACTTTTGTAAAAAAAATTAACGATTTGAAAGTCTAAAAGATAAACCAATACGTATATCAAGGTTTCGTTTCTTATTACATCAGTAAACATTTTCGGAAATAACGTATACAAGATATATGTTAATTATACGTTAACTAATAGGTTACTGTAAATCTGCTTTCCCAAGCATTTAACAGCAACTTTAAAGATAAAAAGCAATATTACCCTACATGTGTGTATAGACATAGCATATTTTTCTAGAAAGATATATACACGCGTAGACATCATATTTATAGGAAAATTATTAAAAATTATCGATGCCACCATCAGGAATACCGGCTCTAATATTCTCCAATACTTTGTTCACAAAATCTGTCGAATGATTTGCTATTCGCATTTCTGCAATCAGAAATTTGCATATGTATTAAAATAATAATAACTAATATGTGTATGCTTATTGTATGTTTTATCTGTATGTCATACTTATGACATTTTATTTAAGAAATTACACACACACACACACACACACACACACACACA
>Ga0157363_1006933_pt1 | contig 10702 bp, 1 predicted proteins | sample AttsexASBM1_FD_111477 | JGI IMG/M metagenome (GOLD analysis project Ga0157363, IMG submission 111477) | Fungus gardens microbial communities from leaf cutter ant in Ribeirão Preto, State of São Paulo, Brazil - Atta sexdens ASBM1 | ecosystem: Host-associated > Fungi > Mycelium > Unclassified ...
AATAAGGACACATAGTCAATGATTATTTAATTATAAAAATTTTTATTCAAACAATATTAGCTTTAAACTAAAATAATTAATATTAATATATTATTAATATAAATTAATATATTATTAAATTAATATATTATTAATATAAATTATAATTTAAACAAAAAATGAAATTGATTTGACATTGCTCCGCATGGCAGGTAACTCCAAACGGTAGGTTTTATTTTTTTAAATTATGTATAGTTTACGTCGTTTATATTGCTTTTTAAAATTATAAATTATATTGATGACATATGAATATTAATAACTTTAATAAATTTAAAGCTAAATAATTATTGATAAGAGTATTTTTTGAATAAAGATCTATTAATTAATAAATAATCATTATTATTTAATTTTTTCTTTAAGTGTTTACAGTCCCCCCATTCACACCTATGTCCGATAGAACAGAATATAAATTAAAAAATATATCGAAAATTTTTTTTTCGATTAATGAACAGCTAAAAACTTTGATTGATTGTTATAAAAGCTAAAGTGGAAATGTTGGACATATACAAGCTAAATTGTTCTATATTTATTAACCCGAGAATAACAGGGTGTTTTTATATCCCAGCCGGAAGAAGATATAAATTAATCTAAAATGGATATTGTTTTCATTCTTTTTCAATAACTATTCTTTATGAATCTTTAAATATGCAATTTTATTCGAAAATCCGTAATAAAAAAGCGTTATATTAATATATATTAATTAATCTTCATTATTTTTAAAAATTATTTATTATACATTATAATAAACTACTTAACGCGCTCATTTCGTTTAATATTTGTTTGTGTGATTTCTATTTGTTTTTTCTTCAAAAAATTGTGACTAAATCCACATCCATAACATTTCCAAATGCCAATAAATAAAAAAATAATCAATATACAATATGTTAATGCTATTGAGACTTCCACGGCTACTATAAAGAAGCTAAGCGTTTTGCAAGCTATCTTAGTGTTCAGATCCATTATTAGAATGACAACATTTCGTGATCCATTATTAGAATGACAATATAGCAGTTTACTTCCTACTGTATTAGGCTGCTCCTCGTCTTGATGAAGTAAACTGAAGACTTCCTACTGTATTAGGCTGCTCCTCGTCTTCATGAAATAAACTGCAATGTTCGCGTAATATTGACATTCTAATAATGGATCTAAACGAGATAATTCGCGAAATGCGTAACTTCTGTATACAACATGTTGTTAATAATAGTGATTTTAATCGAGATATATAAAAGATGCCTTTGCTGTAAAACTTTTGAGTTGATGTTCCATATAGATAGAGATAACTGCAAACTAAAAACCTATAAAAATTATCGAAACATATTTCTAAAACTTTCAAACTTTTGATGGATTTCCAATCTAGTGAAACTGCAATAGTGTTATAAAAAAAAATATTACCAACAGTTCAGAGATAATAACAATTCGCGCTTGAAGGATACTCCTGGAACAAAGCTCTCTGGGAATCAAGTGAGGGATTCAACAGCAGCGACAGACGGGAGCGTCGCTTTGGAAACAATACGGGCGTCGCATCAAAAAGTTTTGCCGGCGCGGTGCAACGCAAAATTTTATTAGGGAAATCAAAGATGTCGCCCGTCATGAATGCGAATTGCAAAGCGGGATAAAGATCGAATCGAGTCGCACTCACCAGCACAGCTGTATCCATTTTTATGAAGTATGTAGCCGTCTCTGCAGTCGCACTCGTACATGCCATCGTGGAGTTCGTAACAGAGCTGCTCGCAGGGCGATCCGTGCCCGCATCTTCCTGAAACACGATAAGGAAACGGGGACGTGAGTAAGTTATGCGTACCGAGGGAATTCGAGATGGCGCGAAGTGGCGAACAAAGGGAGAAACATCGGAACAGACGGCGGCGATGAGTTGCAAACGCAACTGTTCGCGCATTCTCCGTTCCCATCCCTAATAGCGTATTTACACAATACTATCTTTGGACTCCGCAAAATCGATTCATATAAAAATTATAGTATAGACGTACTCTTATACCTGCACTTTCGTTTTCAGTGCTACTCATTACGATTTTTTAGTACCAGTAGTTTTATTTTCAATTTTTTACTGAATCTGTAAGGGCTCTATTCAGTAAAACCTGTTCTACATTAGGGTCGCAAGTCATAAACTGTACGAAATTAGCGAATCAATAGTTAAATATGATCGACTATAAAAAATAATCAATTATGATTGGTTAATTTATTATGACTTACAGCTTGCGATCCTATTATAGAACTTAACTCTTAACGTCAGTAATAATATCGTTATACATTGTTGTTGCGCAGCATTGTATTGCGAGTACATGATAAAAAAAAAGACTTCGCAATAACAATACACTGACACTATCGAGCAAGGAATGGAAAGTTATTTTTTAAAAAAATAATTATATCTATAGTTACCGAGTCAAAAAGCAAATAGTTACTGATTTTCAAAATTCATTACCGTTATCGTTATTTTTTCGCGCGTTATCTTTTTAATATTAAAACAAGATCAGCCAAAAAATTTTGCAATATCTTTTATTTAAATACTAATAAAAGCAAATATCAATAAACAATAATGACACACGAAACTAATATGTAAAAACACAACTAAGAAGAAAAATGTTTTTTTGGTTCGAGCTTTGTACATATAATATTTCAAAATGAATTTATATACATTTTACAAACCACCGATTAAATTTTTGATCTAGAAACACAATCCGACTGAGAGGATATTTTTCGTAATAAATTTTATAGAACATTATACATGCATCATTAAACTTAAAGACTGATATTTATAAAACTTGTTCTTATATTAATATTAATTATTAATTTATTAATTATATTAATCTCACAATGATTGATTTATGGTACTCTTAAAACATCATCTTAAACCAATCATAGAGCCATATTAGCATCTTAAAACATTACTTAAATCTTGAAGTAAGAACAAATTATGATACCGACCAGAGGACAGAGATTGAGATTGAATACACAAAAAATGTCATAAATAAGTTTCAAACTATAAAAAGTAATTGTAAAATTCTCTATTGTTATAAAAAAAGGTATCTTATTAAAACTACCCTTATTAATCGGTTGTAAAAAAAAATAATTTATAACGGTAATAACGTTACAAGTAACGTATTATTTTTATTCGCTAGTTAGAGTTACAGAATAGGGACCTAACAATATAATGGGCTTTCTACAATAAGCTATTACCCAAGTTTTAAATCTTAAGCCATTGAGTCTTAAGAAATTGATCAAGCACAGTCGATTGGTCAATTTTTTATGGCTTAAGATTTAAAGCTTAGATAATGGCTTATTGTAGAAAGCCCATAACTGTAGAAACCAATCATAATAAAGAATCATTGAGCGTTCACTGAACTATTGAACGCATTATTAAATATATTCATATATACATTCTATTTTCTATTTATGTATCAAGAAATAAATGTTTAAGTTATTTCATATTGTTCATTTCATTTTGAGAATTGGCAGATTATACTATGGTCCATCCTGTATATTAATTATTTACCTTTTGCTTTTTTATAAATTGTGAGGCAAATTCTCGCAAGCTCTTATTGCTCTTATTAATATAAATAAGCTCTTATTGCTTATTGCTCTGCGTAACATTTTAGTCGCTGTGTTTCATATAGATATATTTTTTTTATCGACATATCACAATAATACTGAGTAAAGAGAAGTTGCATGAAATTTACGACGAGAAAAAGATATTATATTGCACAGGCAACTAAATGTCATCAAGCCAACTGCAGCATAAAACTGTTTTCTCCGTTGCGATTTTATTTTGTTATTTAATCTAACGTCACAACACAAATTTACAAAAAATAAAGTTAAATCGTGAAAGACGTATAAGACTCAGGATAACAGCGTAATAATTAATTTTTAATTCTGCTGTAAAAACATTAAATCTTGTACATGACGAAAGAATTTTTTTTTTTAATAATGATGAGTATATAAACATAATGTACAATATAATTGAAGTATCGACGACAATAACAAATTTAACTTATTTAGTTATGTTTATAACTTATTTAATTATGTTTATTGCAAAATCTAGTATTTTAACAATATTTTTATATAATTGTTTCTCTCTTTTTTTCTCATTTTGTTTATATTTAATATATTCATAAATATATGCGCAGTTATTAAACTACAATTATTTAGCAAGTCATATGTAAAACAATTCAGTAATTAACATTCGTTCAGTGCAACCGCCCAATACGATTAAAAATTTCAATGCTGACGTTTTATGTCATGTAACCGTCGTTGCACCGTTAAAATTTACTGCAAACGTTTTACAACTAGCAATAAATTAATCAGTGTTGCAATGCATGCTGGCAGTCCTTTTTATAAATATACCGAAAACTACGCATAATACGTTACAATGCGATAATATGCGAAAAAAATAAGATAGGAAAAAATGTACATCGTGCATGTTATATTAAAAATATATACATGATTCATCAACTTATCTAAGTGAGACAACTATTTAATGAAAAATAGATATTTCATTTGATCTTTAACAACAAAAATCAGTTTATTTAAAAATTGAAATAACAGAATATGAAAATTGTAAATTAATTATTTCATTCTGATATTTGTCATTTATTTTTTTAATAGTATTATATAATTATTTTTTTTAATTAATTATTTTAAATATTGTTTAGTGATAAATATTTGTTTGAAAATATCCGTATTTTATAAATCAATGAAGGCTATATTATTGTATCGTATTATCAATTCCGCTGCTGCGCATCGTATCAGTACGTTAAATTATTTCATCATAAAATACACGAATTTCGGAATTTTGTATTTTAATTTGAAGTAATGGATCCGTAAGAATTATATCATATATACAAATTTCAGTAGTTAAAAACTCAAATTAATGAAATTATAAATAAATATAACGTTTCACAGTAAGAACATATTTCAGTAGATTGAATAATGTATGTGATATCTATAAGGAATTAACAGATAAAATTAATTGAACTGTTAGATGTTATTTGAACTGTATGAATCAATACTACGATAGCATTGATCAATTTTAATCGCCTTATAATTGAAAAACTTGGCTTCGACATTATCAATCAAAATTTTTTATTTGAATAATCTTCGAAATAAAATATTGAATACGGTAATTATGAAACTTCTTTTTTTCATTACACAATTGCACAATTATGTGAACTCAAATTGTTACGGTTACTTTCTGAGATCTCTTTATAGATTCTTTTATAATTATTTCTACCTTGCTGGAATGCTTTTAATATTATACGACAATGAGAATTTTATCTTTGGACAACATTTTATAATAAGACAATTTTTTATAAGAAAATATGCCCTTACTATTCGTGGGATCCACAGAAGAACTAAACGATTACATTTTTGGAGAGCATTTCAGAATTTAACATGTATTTATATAATTTTTTGGATAATTTTTATTAAGCGATAAATTTTAAGAATTTTGTTAGCATTGAGAATGACCCGATCGGTATCAAAACGTTTGTATTGTAATTGTTAGAGTTTTATAATTTAATTTGTTTTGTTTTTGTATTTCTGGTTCGTTGCCCTTTTTATAAATTTGACTTTATTTTTTTTTAATCCTTTAATTTAGCCTTGACGATTCCGTTTGAGGTTATCTCCTTTTATTTTATAAATTGCTCATTCAATTTTTATGAAACTTGGTTATTAAGTAATTTAATAATGCTTTATTCGAATCTGAGATCAAAAATAAAAAATTTTAAATGATAGATTCAATATGACAAACAAAATGTTTTTTAAATTATTTGATTGCTATAATTCGGTTTTAGAAAGTTTTTAATTGCAAAATAACATCAAGATTTCCTTTATTTGAAGCTCATCAATGATATGCAAACGATTAGCACTGATTTTTAAAGTGACTTTCAGATATGCAAACGATTAGCATTCAGAAATTCTGATTATAAACCCTGTGAAACTAGATATTCCTTCCATAGAGGTTACTATCCTTTTGAAATTCGATATTTTCAGACAAGATTCAAATTCAGAAATACCAAGAAAATTGAGTTTCACAATAGTCATATTATTTTTCTTTAATTTAAATTTTAAAATTCTAAGACCAAAATTAAATTTAGCAATCCCCGAAAACTTTTAAGAAGCAAGATCTTCTATAAATTATTATTTTGTTAAAAATATTTGATCTTCAAAGGGTTATTTGTTTTACTATTACTTATAAAATAATATCTTTAATAATTGTAAATAAATTGTACAAAAGAATAATATGATGGATAATAATAATAAAAATAACAAAACAATTATAGCAATTCACTTTAATATTTAAAACTAATAATTTAATTTGTTAAAAAAATAACAATCACGATTATATTCATGTGCGCGCGATAATAATTTAAAAGTAACTACTAAATCGTAATATGCAATTGTGAAAAGAACTGCAGATGAAGCAACGATTTAGTTTTACGTCAATAGTTTAGTTTTACATATTCGTAATATAATGATATATTTCTCATTTTCGTGGAATAATCAAAATAGCGACATATTGCGAAATGTTTTAACATAAAGTGCGATTGGATAGGAACAGAGCAGGAGCAATAAAAATTCAATAAAAAAGTGCATTACTTTGAATGCAGTAAAATTTTAGAACAATTTTCAACCGAGCTCATCTTTTGGGCAGGTATTACGAATGAAAATAAAGCGCATTCAATTTGTATGCGGACTTTTCAATTTGCACATATGCATACTTAATGCGTATATTTCACACTTAATTTTAGTTTAACGAAAGTGCTTACTAAGTGGACCTCATATAAAGCCGACCGCACAACGATACATATAATTAAAATATTTCTATGTTATCGTTCCATTTGTGAAAACTTTTTAATCAACCAGGTTATTTTTCTAATTTTCAATTTTAATGAATATATTTCAAGTTTTTTCAGCCAACATGTTTTTGCCATTTTTGCCATTTAATAAATAGAAAGTTATATGCTTTAAGTGAGTACATAGAGTACAACCATATAAATTTTTATTTCCGCAGATATATTTTTTTCCGCAAAATGATTAACAAACCAGAATTACTATTAATCCACGCATGAAATTTAATACAAATACAATCTAATAAATAAGCAATAGCGACTGTTTTACAGAGTGATTTGCTTCTCTTATGCCAAATATTTTCTTCTTAATATTAAATATTAAATCGTGCATAAATTTTTCATATACTTTAAAGAGCATTATAAAACGAATAGAGTAAATATTTTATATCGATCTTATATTCAAAGCCTGTGAAAGTAACCTTAAATTTTTTTAATAGCTTCTTATATGTTTGCTATGTTGAGATAGAAGCCCTAATTGAATAGCAAACAAGTGTGTTTATCATATGCTTGTACACTGATGTTATACTAGAGTTTATACATATACAGAATCTCTCATTTACATAATGGATGAATTACGCACAGCTAGCATCCCATAGATGTCTCAAATGTAGTAATCAAATACAGTACTTGTTTACATTATATTCCATAACGACAAAAAAAAAACGAATGTAAAAAGTGGAATTGGCAAATGTAAAATTAGGCGTGCCTAAAATTAGGGTTTGCCTAACAATCTCGCTAACGATTAATAAAATGCAAATAGGAATAATACTGAAAGAAACGAGATTGTTTAATGTGCAACAACGCATACATGTCGAACCTGAATCGCGCTGCGTTCTGCGAATGAACCACGCAGATCGTTACACCTCGATGCACTATGTTCTTCCATAGTTATCCCCTTCCGTAGACACAGAACATTGAAAATTCCAATATCCGATTCGGTCGTGTGTACTCTTTACGAAAAACTGGCCGTGGGAAAAACCAGCATTATTTTCATGGCGTTGCCTAGAAATATAGATATATATATATATATCGCGTTACTTGCCAAGTTGTATTGGCCGCGTAATAAAATCGATGTCGCGCGTTTCGTAGAACGCGATAAAATTTTGTTTCACCGATCATTTAAATATCCATGTGTTACGATTGTTTAGCTTCAAAATTCCCATAAACATTTGTAATACTGTTAGAGGAAAGCCCTCTATTATGAGATAGACGCCTAATATAAGATAACGACATTTTCCGCTAAACTAAAACGCTATCTATTGGTTCCACTATGAATTTATTGTTTTTGGATTGAAAACTATTTAGTGGAAAATTCATTATTAGATCATGTTTGTAGTCGATGCAAAAAAAGATTTAAAAATTTGGATATCTTCAAATTTCGTTGAGATAAGCGTTTAAATGTTTATTATTTAATAAATAAATATTTTATAATAAATAAATTCTTCATATGGTGATAAAGTAAGATTATACTAATATTATACTAATAGAAAAATACGTGATATGTTGAATTGATTAATTACAGAAGTTAAATTTGATGATCGTAAAACCGTAAGGCGAAGTTGTAATATGAGCTACCCAAAGTATTTCTAATGAAATAACCTATACTCCTATGCCATAATGAAAATTGTTGCTGAAGTATAAATGTTATTATACAATAATAAAAAGGACAATCAAAATAAACAAATCGAATGTTTCTGTGATGCTTGATTCCAACTATTTAAAAATGAGTCAGCTAGGTACAATGCATCGCATACTCATTTTGCACGTACACTATGTTTATTTGTATTTTAGAAACATTAAATAAAGTTTTTTAATTGCAATACTGTTGTACTTTGCGTTTTATTATCGATTTCTCAGGACATCTCATACTAGGAACACAATTTTTTGACTTTATGATTTGCTCACTTTTTACATTTCTTTAATTTATAAAAAAAAAGTAAAATTTGAATTAAATTTTACACAACATTATCTTAAAGCTTATTAAATTTCTTTCAAAATTACCTATTATTTTTTTAAATTCTGTTCATAGATTTCTAGCATTTACCCAAAATAATAAAAATTCGGTATCTCATAATAGAAACCTTTTCTCTATTTATTTATTAGATATAACTGACCTTTCATAACTCGATCATGACTTTTTATAATGAATGCATTTTTTAACATAATATGATTCCTAATTTCTATCTCTATTTCTGTTTTTCTTTTTCTAGTTTTAATAATTTTCTATTGCGCAATATTCTCTTGCGAGAAATTATTATACATCTAAAGAGCACTTCAGCTCCACTTTTGACAGAGGAGCAATGAGTTTAGACTGGAGATATTGATATTCGGTTACATGGATACACGACGCATCCAGGTAATTACTCGACTTTCGGGGAATGCTCAAGTTCTCATTACCCGAATACATTTTCACATGAAACATGGAAAGCATATACGATATGTGGATAAATAAACACATATGCATGTTGACATATAAAGGAAACAGATGGAAATACAGTCGCAGATAATTCGCAATCCGATAAAATTAAGTAACGGATAATGACATGTGAGAACAAATATAGATATAAAATAGAATATTCCATATTTTATAAGTTATTATAAACTGCTTTACTCTTTTATTATATTATATTTAACAGATTTTTTAAATTTTGACATCCATAAAATTAACATTTTGTTAAATTTTACTCGACATTAATTGTATAAAGAATATTTTTTTATCCTTAATCTGTTTATGTTTACGTAATAATATATAAAAATTTATAATAATATATAAATTTCTAATTTAGCGATTTCTAATTTATCCACATATCAGAAACTTGAATATCAGGATAAAATGAACCAATTTAGATTGGGTCCTCTCCCTAAAACTGAATTCATGTTAGTGTTCGCATCCCCTTACGAAGGCGAAGGCGAATGAACCGATTGCATGGTACATGTGCACCCTGATATATGCAGGCTATGATTCTACTGCGCGCCATACATACGAAGCTACGCAAACTATGCTATATGGCCTTAAGTACAATGTGGATCTTGGTTTGATTCGAGGCAACGCGACACGACACGATGCCGACACAACGCGATGCAACGCAAAGCGACATTGTTACATTGCCTGCAAAATGCCATGACATGTATAATCGTCCGTATGCTGCCATATTCTAACATTTGTATACAAGTATAATCAGTAATGTATATTCTATATAAATATATAATAATATAACTGCCATAAATACTGTTCTGTTATTAAATAGACAGCTGTCAAAAGAATACATTGTGTCCAAATATTTACACTGAAAAAAAATTCTTAATTTTAGTAAATACATTTACTAAAATTAAATTTGATTTAAATACATAATAATTAAATTATAAAACTTTATCTTTTAATTATGGTAAATTAAAACATCAAAGTCAGAAAACGACTTCTTATTAATTTATTTGAATCTAATTCGGATTTAATATATTACAATATAATATTTGTTAAAATTTAGTAAATGAATCTTTAAAATATTAAACCAGTATTTTTTAATTTTAAAAGTAACACTTTAATAAATATTTGTTTAAGTTCACTTTTCCAAAGTTATGAAAATAATAAATAAGTTACTGAAATAAAAAGAAATGAAGTTATGAAATAAATATCTTTTAAAAATAATTTATTACATTTAATGAAATGTATATATAATTAAAGTTAATATATTCAACAAAAAAACAAAAAGAACTTTTTATTTGTAATAAACAGATTCTTTTAATTTCGAAATATATTTTCTATTTAAAAGGTTCTTTTTTCTAAATTCTTTATTAAAGTC
>Ga0157363_1006935_pt1 | contig 10701 bp, 4 predicted proteins | sample AttsexASBM1_FD_111477 | JGI IMG/M metagenome (GOLD analysis project Ga0157363, IMG submission 111477) | Fungus gardens microbial communities from leaf cutter ant in Ribeirão Preto, State of São Paulo, Brazil - Atta sexdens ASBM1 | ecosystem: Host-associated > Fungi > Mycelium > Unclassified ...
TGAAAAGGAGCTTGCAGAACAGCTTGGCGTTACGCAGCAAGCCATTTCCGTACGATTACATACGAATAAAGATTGAATTTTACAAAAAAAAGCTCAGAACTTTTTTGTACACCTAATACTTTCAAATATTTTGAAACGGTTCTGATGTACATTTTACACCTATTTCCTCATTTTTTTAAAATTTTGTATTATCATATAAATATATATATGTATTGGAATGTGTTTTTTTGCTATTTAATATTTTATTTGACTGTATAAAATATTTTAAGTTGTGCAAATTTAAACAATAGCATGGCATTCTAATGTCCTTTATGTGTATTGATTACTCACAGTTTCTTTATTGAGATTTTTATTTCAAAATAATTATTTCTTGAACTAATTGTAGTTTTAGCATTAATCTATAATTTACGTTACTATAGATTTTTATAGGCTGCCGAGTTGCTTATATACAGGATGTTTGGAAAATAATGATAAATCTTTCACATAGGGGCAGAATGGACTAAACTGAGAAGAAAACTCTTTATTTTGCAATTTTCGTAATAATTAATAAGGCATTAGTTGCTAAAAGTTGACGAAAATTAATCTTCAATAATTTTTATTCAAATTTTTATTCTATCCCTATATGAAAGATTTTTTTATCATTATTTTCCAAATATTCTGTATACATAAATATTACAATATATTATGTTATATGTATACATGTGTATGTAAATACACTTGTATACATGCAATACTATACTTTTCTGCAATACTATACTTTTTTTGTTAATTTTATAACCAAAACTACTGTTTTCTAAACAAAATTAACTTTTTAGTTAGAGTAAGTAAGATTATTTTTATGGAATCACATTATCATACATGTTTCTCTTCGATTCGCCATTATGCAATGTTGTCATTTTTAATAATAGTGTCCTAAATAATAAATATTTCGTAATTTTGATTTCAGAATTGATTCAACAACATTTTAATGAATGTAATTGTCAAGTTTTAAACTTAAATATTCATTATTGACTAAGTAAACCAGTTATCGTGTAAAATGTAACTGGAGTATCACCTCCTTTAATACCCTAAATCCAGTCAGAAATAATTTCTCGAAAAGACATTATTTCGATGTCGAAAATAAAAGTCAAAAGTTTTCGAAATTTTTATGATTTCAATAGATTTTTAGCTCCAATTTCGATTTTCGAGTTGGAAATAAAATCTTGAATTGATCTAGTCAGCATAAAAATATACTACTAGTATCACTAATGCAATAAGTAAATTCGACAAGTAGTCACTAATAGTGGTGGAGAAAATTTCATTAAAATTTTATTGAAATTTTATTGTGAAAATAAGTATTATTGATTAGCATCATATTTCCGAGGATACACGACAAAATTACAATAAAAAAAATTTATTTTATGAATTCGAGAACTAATTTTGATGCGCGGTCACCCATCCGAATCCGAATCTTCACTTATCATACTTTATTTCTACGGGAACTGCTCCTTCGAAGAACCATGAGTATTTATAATACTAATGTATAATTGTAACATATCTGTTCAAAGCTGTTGTGAAAAAGACGGAGCATAAAAAAAACATAATGTTAATTAATGTTAAATATAGTAATGTACAAATGATGACACCTATGATGATGACACCTAATAACTTATTTTTAATAATTCTGTAAAATATTATTTTTATTAACTAAAATAATACTAATTGCTCTAATGATATACCAAATGTATTTTTTACTCTAATAAATTTTTTATACCAAATATTATAATTACTGGAAGTAGTTCTATGTTACGTCATATGTCATCATATACCTACTATAATAGTAGTACATACTGGCTCAGCAATCTCAGCATTGATACTATTGCGTATCAGTAGTAATACTACTGCAGTAGCAGTGACACTAGTAGTATTTTTATATTTCCAAATGATATTGGAAACTTGTATGATAGACCAACATTTAAATTTCATTAATTTAAAAATCGAAATTGTTTCGATATCGATTCGCGCTAGAACCTAGCTAGACTTTTAGAGTCGATGATATTTTTCCTTGATTTCGTGCTCTTTTATGGTAAAAGATAGCTAATAAGTCGTCAGCATTTATGGTAAGAGACATTATTCCTTGAGCTTTCTCAATATAAAAAAAGTGACGTAATAAGATTATATTAAATAAACTACAAAATATAAATAAAATATTATTTAGCATAATATTATTTAGCAGAAGTAGAACAATAAAATAAGATACAAAGAATTACTAGAAGAAAAGATAGACTTTATCGAATTGTAAAAAATGTTCCGATTTGTATAAAAAAATTCCACAATTTTTTAAAAAGTTATAAAATTATTTATAAATTTTGAAAAATTTTGAGAAAGCTTTTGATGATTAGTTAGATGAAAGTTTTTTATGATTAGAGCGATATTGCAATTGTCGAAATGAAATCGAAAAAAATGTCGATTTGACCTTTGAACGAAATATTCAAAATATAAGATTACGTATCACAAATTTATACCAAAAATATTAAAAATTAAAAATAAATGTTTATGAACCAAATAACAACAAAATAAATATGTAAATATAAGAAACAAATATAATTATCATGATCTAACGCAAATAATAAATATATGTCGTTTCGAGCCCGATCGGGTCATCTTCAGTGTTACATATAAACATAATTAAAATAGAAAAGATAAATAAATTTAATACTTAAATAAACGGATCAACTAATAAAATAATACAGTATAACAGGCCATCGGTAGAAATGCATCCTGTCTTCGTGAATCCGATATTACATCCTCAATGATATAGCATAAATGATAGAAAATGATAAAATTCTTCATTGGTGTCAGAACGCGCAAAATTATTCACAAGCATCGTAAATACAACAATTCTCATTAAAATCTATAAAAATAATGAAAATAAAAATTACACCAATACATAGTATTTAACGCAAAGAAAAATTTCAGAGCATTAAGTATAAAGATACAAAATGTACAATAAAGAAAGTCCGTCTATAGATTACTATAAGTATAAATTAAAATTTGTAGTCAAGGTTACCTTAAATTTACAATGTTGCGATGATAAAAAAAATTCCAAAAAAATATTAATACAAAATTTCTTCTGCCAAGGCTAATACCACGTTGGCAAAAGATTATTATAATATTAATTATAATATAATATTGTATTAATTATAATATTTAATATAAAAAATTTATTAGAGTAAAAAATACATATATATCATTAGAGCAATTAATATTATTTTAGTTAATAAAAATAATATTTTACAATATTATTAAAAACAAGTTATTATCATAGGTGTCATCATTTGTCATCATTTACATTACTATATTTAACATTAATTATGTTTTTTATGTGTTCCGTCTCTTTCACAACAGACTTTTTATATTTACGAAAAAGATTTTATATTTACGTAAAAAAGAAGTTTGTTATTAATCGTGGCGAATATGAAATATAGAGGATAATCATTCTCCAAAAACAGCATCTACAAGATTATAGGTGGTTCGTGATGACTGTTGGAGAGCCCGTATTTTTATTTATGTCAAATTTATGTTCCTGCAATCTAATCTTTAACTTTCTCTTTGTTTGATCCACATAACCTCGCAATCCTCACAAAATATTTTATAAACCACCCCTTGATTTGATAAAATCAATTGGTTTTTACCCCTTTTTACATACTTATTTATGGAATTGTATAAGCTAACTTAAAATTCATTTTTAAGGCGATAGATCTAAAATTTTCAGAGACTTCCTTAATATAAGGTATGGTAAAACATTTGTCAGATATCTTTTTTTTTGAGAAAGTACGAAACATGAAATCTGTTATTAGTCGTGGCGAATATGAAATGTAGAGGATAACCATTCTCCAAACAGCATCTACCAGATTATGTTCATGAAATTTTGCATAAGACAATAATAAAATTCTATCTATTGCACATATAATAATTCCTTTTGTGACATAAAGAGTGATGGGAATAAAAATTTAGAAATCTCCCCGAACAAGTAAGTTTCTGAGATATATTGAATACATTTCTACTATCCTCAACAATTACAGTCGTGTCTAAAAAATTCAAAGTGCCATGAGTACCAATTTCAATGGTGAACTGCAGTATGTGATGAATTAAAAATGTGCCTAGTATGTGATGAATTAAAAATGTTTTTAATATCATTTATAGTATCAAATGGAGCCGCTAAAAAATATCGTCAACATAGCAATAATAGAACAAAGATTGCAATATTCTAATAGCTGACATTTCTAAGTTCTGTTAAACGATTTCAGTAAAATTGGAGATATAGGCGAATCTATATAGGAGTACCCAAAATCTGTTTGTAAAATGATTAAAGATAAAAAATGTAGAATCCAGAATAAAGTTTACAGCAATAAGGAATTCATTCAATGGTATAGTAGTATTTTTAGTTATGTAGTCCCATCTTCTCTCAATACTTTTCGATATCAAATCTATGGAAATGTTAGTAAACAATGAGATTACATCCAAGGAGGCTAAAACATGATCAGGTTCAAAATGCAGCTCATTTAATTTGTTGAAAAATAGAAATTGTTTTTCTTTTGACTATGTTCGGTACCCCTATCGTTTACGGCGTCTAGTCATATCGTCTAATCACATTGATAAAGAATCGATCAATCCACGAGATGTCGATTGTTAAGCGACGCATGCGTCGCGCGTAATCAATCTAAAACACTCAGATTATTATGGCCGCTCTAACTATCTCGTCGACAGCGCGTCTCGCCTCGTGGACAAGTATTACAGCGCTACCGTTGAGATCCTTTCCGCTATTAAAATACGTTCGCCCACATTTGAGGTTTGTTCAAATAAAATTTGGAAAGCAGAGAAAATCTCATTTTTCTCGACCAAGTGCCATCGAAGCAATCATACCGCGGGAAACGCTTGGAAACGGTGATCGCATGGCTATGCCATCACAAATCCATCGAGCACGCAGCAAGATCGCCAACAGATTAGATACCTCCGGAATGTTACCGTGGATGATATTGTGCAAAAAAAAGAAAGAAAAAATATAGTGGACTATTAATAGCAGAAACAATAACTTTAAGTGGATTTTCCGGTTTATGAATCTTAGGTAAGCCCATTCCTCACTGGAAAATCCGAATCACATATAATTAACTCAATGGACTTCATACAAAAGATCCAAAAAATTCGACTACGTTCCACAGATCTGCTTGTAAGTTTCGACGTAGAATTCCTTTTCACACAAGTCCCAATAAAAAACACATTAAATATAATAAAGGCCTCACATGAAGTCTCCTCCGATCTCATCCCGCTAATAAAGTATTGCTTAACGACCACTTACTTCTCCTATAACAATCAATTTTATGAACAAACTTCAGAAATGGCAATGGGCTCTCCTATTTCTCCTGTAATCACCAACATCTTCATGGGGCATTTTGAAAAAGAGGTCCTCAGAAAAACATTCAAAAAATCAGAAATTTGGTTCCGTTATATAGACGACACATTCGTGATATGGAGACACGGCAGAGCCGAACTCCGTAAATCCTTTATCTTCCTCAACATCTAAATATCTACTTTATTTTCTTAGACATAGAGGAAAACAGAAAACTTCCCTTCCTAGATGTTGTTTCTAAAAAAGGTGATGGTATCTTAGTCCATCAAGTGTACAGAAAATCAATACACATAGATATCTACATGCCAAGTTGCACCACTATCCAGCACAAAAACAGTTTGCAATCAATTCACTTGTACATAGAGTTTTCACCATCTCTGACAAAGAATATGTACAGACAGAACTCAATCATTTAAAATTAGCCTTACAGAAAAACGGACACGACAAAAAGACAATCAAAACAATAAACAATGCAAACAATGGTTTCTGACACACAATCAGATGAAAGGATCCTATTCATTCTCCCATATGTCAAAGGAACAATAGATCAGATTGGCAAGATATTAAACAAACAAAATATCCGAACTATCTTTAAATCACACCTAAAAAGATAGGACAAATCTTAAGAAATCCTAAAGATCAAAGACTTTTACTCCGCAGGGGTATACAAAATATCTTGTTCCTGCGGGCAAGTATACATTGAAGAAATTGGGGTCAACCTATAAAAGAACACCAACATGATGTCAGACTAAAACACATCACACAATCAGCACTATCAGAATACATAACATCGAAACAGGACTTCAAATACTGTTTGATAAAATGACCATAATAGCCAACATAATATCATACTTTTCAAGAGAGTAGCTATAGAGATACAAAAATACTCTAACAATCTAAATAGAGATAATGATAGAGCTACAACATAAATAAAATATGGAAAATCATTTTCCTGGTTATTGAAGATTGACCGATTTTTCCCCTTCCCATCCACAATTCTCTTCTTTCCCTCACCACTCCAACAAGTAGCGTAATATAAAAAGAAACGAACCAGAGGAATAGCTTAGTATCAGACTGCTCCTCGTCTTGACAAAGTGGACTGCAAAGTTCACGCTTGGCATTCCAAGAATGGATCTGCACGGAGGAAATCCACGAAACGCATAATCTTTATATAGTTGCAACATATAATATATTTTTTGTGTAACACTAATTTACTTTTATATTTGCGAAAGTTAGTGTTATATCTTTAACAGTTACGCTAACATTTGGTAAATTATTTATTAATTATTTGTTTACATATGTCATATTTGCATCTACAAATTCACAAAAACAAATTTGTACTGATAATTTCGTACATTTAATTGTCCAATTGGACATTTTTTACATTATATTAAATAAATAAAGAAACATAGCTAATGTGACTTAAATTTATTAATCAGACATATGTCCAATGCTCAAACGTGATTTTTTAGTAATAAATCGAAAAAACAAAAATTCAAAAAAAAATATTTTAAACTAAAAATTTCGTGGTTACAATTCGAGATTTTTTTAACAGCAAATTCAATTCTTCCTTGATAAATTGGTGCCGGATAGAACTTTTAATCTTAAAAACTACAGCCACAGTGTTTTTTTGAAAAAAAATTATTATCTTGGCTCCTAATAATAGGAGAATAATATTTTTTTCTAAATTCATAGAAAAATGTCAGACTTCGAATACTTCACACGGCTATTTGATATGATGCAAATTAATGAAATTATTTTCATTTTTTTTATATGGAAAAAGATATTCACTTTTTTAAAGGCGTTTTGTAATAGTTTAACTGCAAAAAATCATTTTGTTATTAAATGTGATCTTCAATTCTTAAAGAAGAAAAATCATCCCTATAAATTGCTGTGCGACTGCTCAAAGATGAAGAAATTAAGTTTTCTGCAGACAGATTTTTAGTGAACAAATAGTTTTTTGCAAAAATTAATGAACATTTCAGGCTTGTTCAGGGCTAGATTTGATCTATTATCTTGATTTATTATGGTATAAGGGTTACATTTTACGAGAATTTCAAAGGTTTTCGTTTAAATCTCAATGCACAGAGAGCGAATGAAAAAAGACTTTTTTCGGTGTTTTTTATTTTTTTCTGCTGAATTAATAAATCGATTTTAATGTTCCACGTCTTATTTTTCACGTAGATATTTCGAATATTTACATTTTTTACACAGATTTTTTTTCCAATCAATATCTTTCGTTTTATAAGTGAAAAATATGCTTTTTGCAATTATTCGATTTTTTTTCGCATATTTTCTTCATAAGTCTCGAGTCTCAAACATACGTTTCTTTTCTGATGACTTTTCGAGACTTTCATGAAAAGAAATGCTGGTTTATAATTTTTTTCCGGTAAAATTCTACTTCTATGAACTATTCTTGCAACTCGCGTTTGTGAAGGAGAGGTATATTATAGAATGCGCATGAAAAATTGTAAATAATTAAATATCCCGTAAATTGTTGCATTTTAACATGATTTATATTATTTTGGATTAATGTGGGAGGGGTACACTATTACTACAATTTATTAAATCTTATTTAGGATTCTCGTCGTTCCTTATTGATGTCTAGAGTCCTTTATTGAAGCCGAGCGGCAGATTGCTGAAGAAAGCATTTTCGGTCGCTTGAAACAAGCGATTAGTGTGAGAAGGAGCTCGCTGTCTTGTTCACTCTCGGCGCTTCGTAGGCGAGCACATGGCTCGTGCTTAAGTGTGGCTATCGGTTTCACCAGACCGCCGTCTGATTCTGTGTCGCCACCATCAAGAGTTCTTGTAGTTCGGAGTAGTCAGGAGCCTTAGGAAAGCCTATTAGATGTAGGAATACACAGGTTAGAGAAGAACAATTTGTAAATGATGAATTGCGATAGGTGCGTGAGACCTATGAGAGTAATTTTTTTCTTAGGATGGAATCGATAAAAGTAAAAAATTTTATGTATTGCCTAATTTACATCATGCACTTTATACAGGACAGGAAGAAACCTGAGAGAAGAAGACATGCCAGCCCAAAATCTGTAATCGCAATATGCTGCCGTACACTACTGCCCCCTGACAAAGTGGATGTAAACTACATAGCTCTGACGGTAATACGTCCACTTTTCTGAGAGTAATACGTCCACTTTTCAATTCCAGATGATAAATTGATACTTGGTTCATGTAATCGTATTATATTCACAAATTGTGCATCAGAAATATTCATCTCTAAAATCTTACATGCGCGTGATGTTTATTTCTCTTAAAAGTGTTAACATTAAGGTTATATAATATTTTTACAAATGTGTTAATATTTACATTTTAAATAAGCTATATATAGTATGAATTAAGTTGTATTTCAAGCATTTAATTTTTATTAAAAACATTTTTAAAATTTATTTACTTTATTTGTTATTATTTTCTTATTACAATACTAAAATTTGAAAATTTTTTTTAATGACAAAATTAATCTAAACTTTTTTTGTATAAATACTTTAAAATGTAATTATAAATTTCATTGCGACGCAAAAATTAGCTGTTTAATAAAATAAGGAAACAATATATTTTGTTAACAATAACATAAATTAAAAGAAGAGCTGACGAGCTGATTAATTATATATATGCTTGTAATTATAAAGTTTTATACATAAAAATTTAAACAATGTTAGAAGTTTCAATTTAAAATATTTTGTTTATTCACAGAACAATATAACCAATTAATTTCTGCATCTAAAGCTGAAACGTTGCTCTATTGAGTGATATAAATATCAATTTTTAAAGAAATAGAATATATATTCATTTCAGCTAAAAATATAATATTGTTTTCTTTCTATAATCTATCCTATTTCCTTCTATAACTTATTACGTCCAAATCCGTGGAGATTTTAAAATTATGATCCTACTGGAGAGAAGAGGAGCGGGAATAGTGAGGATATCTGGTAGGACGCGGTTAAACTCTCGCAGGTATCCACGCGAGTCGAGCGCACCTTTTTCGTGCTCGCCTCGGAATATGGGTCCTGATCATTATCGAACAGAAGATAAAGAACAAAGTTATATCTTAATAAATTTATTTATTACAAACTAATTTACATATTACAGATCGATAATTATTAGCGATAATTATTAGCTAATTAATATTTGACAACTATTTAACAATTATTTAAATTTTATGCATGCTAATTGGATTAAATCGCCAGAGAATGAGAATTCAGAGCATACTTTTTGTTCAATCTATTTCTTGAATAGTAACGGAAGAAGGAAGAAAAAGATTGAAAAAGAATTCTATCGGAATTAAATAAGGGTTGGCGGAATCCAGAATAAATACCGGAATACAGAAACGGGAAGGTAATTCCGGATTTCCTCTGGATCAAATAATGAGGGCCGACCGTAAAGGTCTCGGAAATAGGTACGAAGTCCGCGGGAATTGTCTGACGAATGACTCAAATGAGTCACTCTTTTGGATGCGAAAATAGGATCTCGGTGGTGAGGAATTTCTTTTAGGAACTCTCTCTGTCCGTGGAGTTCGTCGGAGACGGAGTTCCTCTGGGGGAAAATGAGATGACAGATAAATCAGGTGTTAGCCGAGGGATGTCAGGGAAAATACGTTCCGTTAGAACATCTGAAAACGCGGGTGACGGAGTTCGAGGGGGAGGTAAAGGAGAAGGAGGAGGTATGATCTCTGATGCGTTTAGGTGAGCAAGTAAAGCCTGTGAAGCCGGTGGTAGCGAAGGTGGAGGCAATGCATCCTCGATTGGGCGACTCCGATCTTGAGAACTCTCAAGATCTCCTGGTACGCTTGGTCCAAGAGTCTCTGCGCTTCACGGTAGGTCTGGCTTCTAAGCCAACTCTTGTAAGGACGGTTTAAGTGTGGTATGCTGCTCTGCAAGGTTAGGCTTTTGAGGATGACTGTCAAAGGTCCGATCTCTATGATTGTCCAAGGATTCCAAGGAGAGAGTTCGATCCAGCGATTTGGGAGCTTCGGTTACTTGAATTACATAGTAAATGAATAGGATCGCCCGATCGTAGCTCATTATTAAGATTGGAACGATATGGTTGCGATCGGCAGAGTGTCGGTTTGTAGAATGACTTGTATAGTTGCGAATCGGCAGAATTTCGTGTCGGAGATGGAGCTTGACTATCTGACTGTTCGTAAAGGGCCTTCTTTTTATTAGGTGTACAAAAAAGTTCTGAGCTTTAGATTTGATACAACCGAAATAACAAATTTTATATATCTTCCCGCCTTTTTGTGGTTTTAAAGCGTTAACATTTGGCCTTCTAAAATGCCATATGGTTTGACGTTTGATGCA
>Ga0157363_1006936_pt1 | contig 10701 bp, 10 predicted proteins | sample AttsexASBM1_FD_111477 | JGI IMG/M metagenome (GOLD analysis project Ga0157363, IMG submission 111477) | Fungus gardens microbial communities from leaf cutter ant in Ribeirão Preto, State of São Paulo, Brazil - Atta sexdens ASBM1 | ecosystem: Host-associated > Fungi > Mycelium > Unclassified ...
GTGACTGCGATGTCACGTGCCTCTTCATCATCACTAAAAAGAAAAGAAAAGAAAAACAAAATTCCTATAAAGTCAGAAAATAAAAGAAAAAGAAAATAAAAATTGTCCATGTCCAAAGTGTCTTATAACATAAAGTCTACTACTTATTGCTTTCTCAATTAATTTTCCTAGTATATTAAGAAGTACAATAAGGTGAAAAACTTTTAGGATATTATATGAAGATTTATTTAGTTTAGAGATGATGATAGATGATGACTTCTTGAAGTGAGTCAGCCAATATCTAAGATTAATGCATGTGTTTGTTATGTTGACAATGTTAGAACAGCATTTAGCATCATTCAATACCTTTTTAAGATGATTTCACAAGATGTAGTTTGGGTGCAGAGTAAATAAAGTACTGTACTTGTTGATAACATCTTTGAATTTCATGTTGGAGAATAAAGGCCACTCCACTCATTGATATGAAAGAATTTTATTGAGAAGACATAAATTGATAGGTCTGTCTTGAGCTGAATTATATAATTAGTGTAAAGCTTGCCACAGTTTTTTCAGTTCATTATAGGAAAGACTGTTATATTTGATGGCTTTCATGGCTGGTAGCTTGTGTTTTCTGACTTAATTTATAAGGTTCTATAGTCTCTTGTTAGACAATGTGATTTCTTGAATTTTACTGTTAAAAAAGACTCTTTTAGCTATTTTAACCATTTTTTGTAGTGAATCCAGTCAGTTCTGCTTCTGGAATTTTTGTATAAGGCTAAGTCTTTATTGCACTCTTCATTCCACCACAATTTAGATATTTTAGTGATGTTGACTGATTTTGAAAATTTGTTCCAAAGATTTTCTATGATAGAAGCAAATTCTTGAGTTATACATTTGAGTCTTTACAACATGTGATGTCAGAAGTTGCTATAAAACCTAACTTATATCTGAACTCATTGATGAATTATTTTTCTTTGTTGCTATCCCTAACAATAGATTATTTCTTTTCTTGAATAAATTCTTCCTTTACAATAATGGATACTGATAAGGGTATATGATCTAATAGACTTTAAAGATCTGGTGAAATGATATGGTTGTTGAATGTCTCCAATCCTATTCTGAGAAACATTAGATCTAGTACTGAGTTTGAACCTTGGAAGTTATCCACATATCTAGTAGGTATTAGATTGATAGGTGTTGATAATTCTAAGCCAAAGTCATCTGTTACTTCTTGAAGTATATTTATGTGTGATAAATGGTAAGGGTACAACAGGTCCCAGTTATTATCTCTAATGTTAAAGTTCTCTATCATGATTAGGACATTATTTAAGTTTACCTCAGTATCTTTCAGATACCTTAAGGTATTTGGTTGGTCATCTGAATAGATGTTTAGGATGAAACACATGATACTGTCAGGCATGGTTCACACTGGGATGGAAGTCCGCAGAATGGACTTGGAGATAAGTGGACTTGTGGAATGACCTTGGCTTCAGCTTATATGCTGCACTGTCTGTCTGCCATATGGTCACAACTTCAGATGAATGAGAGAAAGTCCAAGTGGAAGTGAGTACTAATTGGTGTGTTGCCGTTTGAATACCAGAGATCGAGTTCAATGAGAGTTTATCTCTGTCGATTATCAGACTAGCAAATTACAATGTAACTACTAGTCTTATATACAAACTAATAGTTTAGAAGATGCTTGGGGTTTCAGTGGTAAAACCCCTATTATCCCGAGCAGAGGTTTCAGTGTTGAGACACTGATAGAAGTAACTCTGTCATGGAAGACTGAGTTGAATAGGAGTATCTCCGCCATGGAAGATGGAATACCCAGATGGTTACAGCACCACCATGAGACATGTTGCAAGAAAGGTGGCCACCATGGAAGGCGGGCTTGTATGATTTGGAGGTGATTTCACCACAGTGATGTTATTTCCAGACAAGTGGACTTGCATATGACAGATATCATGATTAATGAAAGAAACAAGATTGATATTACAATGACTGAAAATGTCTTTTCTTAACAAAAACTTGAAACTAATCAACTTAATGTTGATATATGTGATAACTTTTGGATGATTGTTATTGTTTGAAGAAGATCTCGCAAATATGATTCAAGATAGATAATGAGGAGTACTAATGTCTTCTTCTTCAGTCATAGAGCTCAGAATTTGTTGAATAACTGACTAGAGAGGTTCTTGAATCAATAAGATCTTAAATTCTTTGTTATTCTCTAGAATAGTGTCAGTAAGAAGCCTGTTTTTTCTGACATTCTATAAAAAAATATTAAGAGTTTTTAAAATCATTGTTTATCGCTATCCACAACTGAGTAAATTGAGTTAGCTCTGATTTCTTGGAGCTCCTGTGACTTTTTTTGTGCCAATCCTAATTGAACCTGTGTGTCAAGATCGCAGAAGACAAACTTAACTTCTTTTATTTTCTTTCTCACTTTTAGTTTTTTTTTGATCTATTCTCCATTTTTCTATTTTTAGAACTTAGGGTTGGGGTTAGAGTTAAGGATATCATGCTGTCACACAGCATGTCACATCAGATGACATGGTCCTAAGTTACATGATGCAGGGAAGGATGTAGAATATTCTAGAAGAGATAATATCATACAACATATAATACACATGTTAATCTTAAAAATATATACATGGTTGTTTAGGGTAGGCTAGAAATAGATCACACAGACCATTAAGTACTAGTATATAAGGTAGATAATCTTGTACAGAGTTCTCTATCGAGTTCTCTTGTGTAAACCCTATATAAGATTCTTTCTTTTGTCCAGCACTAAGAACTCAAGTTTGTAATACTGTGTTTCCAAAATGGACATAAATTGCTGTCCAATTAATGATTCTCTTTACAGTTGATACACTTGAAAGAATAAGTGCATAGCTCATATTTCTTTGTTTTAAGTCTTGAAAGGTTAGTCTTAAAGTTTGCCTTATAGCATCATACTATTTCTCTATGATGTTCAAGTTTATAAGATCCATTACATTTTTGACATTTTGCCCCATATATATGATATGCAAATGTTAAGTAATCTTACTTCTAGTAATTTCTGTATTGCAGAACATCTGGGTTTATATTTGTACCTCTTATTATAACAATATACTATTCTATATTGAAACACTTGTTGATGAGTAACTTAGATTTTGTACTGTTTTGGGAGTTCTAGATGTCTATTCAGATTACAGCCATATCAGATTTTGGTGAAGCTTTCATAATGTGAGGGCAGGATGCTAGAACAGTATCATTAAAGATATAAGAGGTTTGGATTACTCTTTCAATAATTTCAGCAGTAATGGGAAGATTATGAGAAAATTAGTATTCTCAATGAGGTAAGGAATACCTAAGACTTTCAGGAATAACTTAGACTGAGGGAGTCTAAAGCTCATAACATTGCTTATATCAACATTGTTTAGTTTCTTCATATACTTTTCTACCACTTTCAAGTCTGATAGAGTGACAATCTTGTTTATAGTAACAATTATTCCCTTGCTATTGGTATGAATAAAATCAGCTGAAGTATACAATTTGATACCTTTAAGAAGTCTGTTGATATTAGTGATATATGTATTTGATTGTGCTATTACTCTTTCCACATTGTTTGTCCTCATAGATATAATGATTTTTTTCTAAAGGGACCTTTAGTTGTTATATTAAGCTTGGGTTTATCTTTTTGGCTTGATTTGTTTATCATGTTATAGATTTATGATACCTTGTTAAGGGAGAGCTTAGAAAATGCATCCTTAATTTTTAAAGATCTTTTTGATGTTGTTCTTTGAAGCTTGAGCATAGGATTTGTTGACTAACTCTACTGTAATATTTTTCTTAAAGAACTTTGACTTTATCAAAACACTTTTGTTTGGTATAGGTGGAATGGGTATAAAGATCCTAGAAATATTAACCTGTTCATCTTTCAGTATATTAATAGGAGTTTTCTTGACTAAAGCTTATCAAACTGTACAGAGTGTTACAACTCAAAGACCTTAGGGTTGGTCAATAAGAAGAACCTTATATTAGATTAACACAAGAGAACTTGATAGAGAACTCTGTACAAGATTGTCTACCTTATATACTAAAACCTAATGGTCTATGCCCTACTACTTTAGCCTACCATAAATGACCATGTGTTTCTCTTAAGGTCAATATGTATATAACATATTATATGATGTCATTCCTTCTAGACTCTTCTACCACTTTCTATTATGTCATGTGATCATATGATAGTATGACTATGACATGTCACACTAAATCCTAACTATAAGTTTAAAAATTGAAAATAAATTGAAAATAAAATAAAACAAAGTCTATTCTTTACAATTCTGATATAGAGATACATTGCCTAAAGGACTTGTTATTCTTGTTTACTGTCAGCTTGTCCTATCTGGATTCATAGATGGCTGGAAAAAAATCCTATGCTAAGTAACCAAACTTTGAAATCTGAAGAATGTCCTCAGCTATCTTGCTTTCCAATTTGTGTTGCCTAACAAAAGCTACTATCCTAAGAAGTGAGCATATGATGTTCTTAGCATCACCCTCCAAATATTTATTCATTCTGAAGAGAGAAATAAGACAAAAACTACCATTCCACAACTATAGATCTGCCAGCTGATTGGTGGCATAAGAAATAACCAAAGGTTCTATATCTTGAGGTATATATGTGTTATTGCTGATTGTAGACTGATTATTAACATAAGAGATAGCCAGTAATTATACCTTGAGTTGTACATATGTTGTTAATAATTATACCATAAGGAACCTATATTTGTTTGATTACTAGTATCATTCTAGTTGTGTTGTTTATCCCCTCCTTTGCAGTTACATAAGAAAGGGAAGGACTTTTAAGTTCTGTACTTTTTACTTATTCAGCATACATAGGACTATTGGCTAATGTTTCCATCAGCATAGGCCATAGAGGAAGTGTTGGAGTATGTTAAAGATCCTCTAGAACAGTTAGAACTCGAAAACATTGACTGATCTCCAGGAATGTCAATTTCAATATCCATTTGTTGGGTTGAGAAGAATTCTTATTGAGGATTAAAATAATAAGGGAACAATATATTTATTGGAAAATATACTCAGTCCAACACTATGTTGTATAAACAGCTATATTTCATACCTATTGGAACATGTACTAAATACTATTATCAGTCTAGGTTATGATATCTAAGTCAAATAGGCTCATCTCAGTCTGATATTAGGTTGTGTAAATGGACGAGGTTTTTGCCCATTGAGTAAGTCCTTTTATAAGTGAGACAAAATAATGAATAAATTATATAATTATGGCCCAAGATTTTTTTTAAATCAATAATTTATTATATAGGGTGCAAGGACAGACTGCAGTAGCTACTTCATAACTACTTATATTCAAACTTAAACAACATAAAGAAGAGAAAAGAATAAATATAACTACTAATAGAAGATCAAGTGCAATTCAACTAAGTAATACTTTCCCCAAATGAGAAAGTGTTGTTATTGAACTCCAGAAAAAGTATGAAGTGAGCTATAATATTCTATCTCAGATTTCAGTAATTGTTGAACTATCTACATTCATGAAGAATATGCTGTCTAGTTTCAATAGGATATTGACTATATAGACACTCAAATTCTTCTTGAGAGAAGAACCTGAGATGATACTCTTCTATGAGAGCATGATTGATGATAGCTCTTGAAGCTCTAGCACAAAGTGAGTTCAAATGTCCGAAGTATTTCAGCTATGATCTTCCTTTAGAATAAAATGGTTCAATTTGTCTTAATTCATTATCATGACCATTATATTGAATAGCTTCAATAGCCATTAATTTATACTTCTTAACCTAATTTATGAGTTCCCAAGGACTATATATTTTTGCTACAATTTCTTGAATTTGATATTGAAAAAAACACATTTGATATTCTTGACAACATCTCTAAATTTCCTCCAGTCTTCAACATTCCTTGACATTCTATAATTCTCAAGTTCCCTCTAACACTTCTCATTTCACCACAATTTTGAGTGTTTTGTAATATTAATGATTTTTCAATGCTTGAACTAAACTTTTTCTGTATTGTCAGTGAATTTTTGTACTATTCTTTTGAGAACCTTCTTGCTTGAGATGAGTTCTATATTTAGACCCTTGATAGTTTCTATGAGTTCAGCTAGGAATTTCTTTTTTTCTTCACTGTTCTTGACAATTGTATGTTTTTTGGTTTGAACATACTCTTCAATTATTGCAATATCAACAGTAAGTAGTATGTGGTCTGATGACAATCTCCATTCTGGGTAGATCATGTGATTGTCAAGTTCTAATAAGTTTGGTTGAAAGAACATGAGATTAATTACCAAGTTCAAATTGTTCTGATTATCTAAATATCTAGTAGAAACTTGGTTAGTAGATCTAGACATGTATAAATCCATAAAGTCAGCAATGTCATTAAGGAGATCACTATGAACAGAATAATGTGGAAAAGAGAAGTTCCAGCTACTGTCTCTAATGTTCAAATTCCTTACCATAACTAAAACATTACTGATATTTGCTTCAGTATCCTTTAGATACTTCAAAGCTATTTGAGAAGAATCAGAGTAGATGTTAATTAAAAAGTAAATGGAGCCATTTTTGAAGAAGGAAACACATAAAATATCCTTATGATTGAAAATATCTTTTTATAAAGAAAAACAAAATTGTGAAAGTCTGATATTTATATATATGATGACTCTAGAAGGGTCATCATCATTCAATACATTTCTAGAAAAAGTAAACCAATTAGGATGGTATAGCACCCCTACTAAATATTCTCTTTTCTTGCTCAATGAACTTGAAATAAAATAGATAATCAACCATAGTGGTTCTTAGATGAAAATTATATCAAAATCATTTTGTGCTTTTAAAATGGTGTTAGTAAGCAGAATGTTCTTGTAAACATTTTGTGAAAATATTTTGATGTTTCTAATAATCATGCTTGACTGCTGTTTATGATGGAGTGTGTTGATTGTCTTCTAATATCCTAAAGTTCTTGATATTTCTTGGAGTGCCACTTCCTATTGAAACAATGCTTCCAGAATGAATACAAATTTGAGTCTGCTTAATGGTCACCCTTGCAATTTATGCATTTGAAAATATGAGAGTATGGTTCACCCTGTTTTGTTTCAAGTTTTGGCAGGTTAATTTTGAAATTTGCTTTGCAACACCAAGAGAATTGTTGGTGGTGTTTGGCTTTGTATGGTCCATTATACTTAATGCACTTTGACCCTTGAGCTTTGTATAAAAATATTGTATATTCCTATTTCCAGCAATTCTTACACTGCAGAACACCCAGATTCATATTTGTGCCTCAAATTGTAGCAATAAAGCTTTTTATGTTAAAACATTTGTTAATAAGCCCTTTGGCTTTACTACTGCTTTGGACATCCTATATGTCCAGCCAAATGATTGTCATGTTCAACTTTGGTAACACTTTGATAATATAGGGTTTTGAAGTAACCATAGTGTTATTAAATATATAGTTGCTTTTAATGATGGATTTAACCACATTATAAGAAATAAAAGTGTTATTATTCTCCAAGAGGTAAGGGATATCAATAATCTTTAAGTACAACTTTGATTGGGGAAGACAAGGAACATCAACTTTATCTGAATTGATAAGACTGGCATTCTTTATATATTTCTCAATTGTTTGTAGGTTAAGAGGAGAAGCAACTTTGTTTCTTACTATGGTAATACCTATTTGGTCCATGCATACAAAATCTGCCATGACTTCTGATTTAAGGTACTGTTAAGGTTAGTAATATGAGCATTAAACTCTTTTATGAACTTTACTTTATTTTCATTGTTCATAGGAACAATGACTTGCTTCCTAGATAGACCCTTCATTGTCATGTTTAGTTTTGGCTTGAACTTATCATTACCATTGATGATTTTATAGATGTTTTTGATTTTTTTGCTTGTAATTTTGGAAAATTTTCTTTGATTTTTCAAATTTTCCTAGTTGTAGAAGATGAAGCTTGTGCATACAATTTCTTGGTGCCCTTTTTTTCAGTCAGTTGGCTACTTTGTTTGAAGAACCTAAATATTCCCTTGACTTCTTTGGGAGTTTTTGCAGGAATTAGTGGTGGTAATTTGGCAAAGCTTGCAGGCTTATCAGTTTTTTTGTTATTTACAGACTTGGTTTTGATTTCTTGAATTTTCAGAGTAAATTTAGACACAATTTTTTGCCTAAAAGATTTGTTATCTTTGTCAGTGACAAGTGAGTCCCATTCTGATTTGTAGAGTGCAGAAATAAAATTCCATGCCACTTCACCTATACCACTAAGATCTGAAATATTGTTAGCCTTGTTTCATTCAATGCTCTTATTTTTAATATATTTTGTCATACAATATAATGACTCTTTGATGCTTTTAGAAGGGAGGTGTTTAAGCATACTATGTAGCAAAATAGAATAGAAGTTACTATCACAGAAATCTTGCTTAGTTACCTGATTAACATCATATGACAACTGAATATTAATCATCTCCTGTAGAGAACATATGTTAGTACTATTATCAGCAACACCCTCATATCATGGATTAGGTGTGTTATTGAGGGCTGGTGTCTCACTTAGAACATATTGTATACTCTCCTGGAGGCCATTGTCAGCTGCCTTTCTGACTGAGTTGTCTACCTACTCCTTGTTTGACACATGGAATAGCTGAGAACTATTAACTAGCTCCTGAATAGTATCATCCAGGAGGTCATTCAGTGCTTTCATTCTCTTGTGATATAGAATTGATGATGCATTTGAGTGAGTTGAAGACTCTCTTGAACTTATTCTGCTAGAGGAAGCAGATCTTCCTCTGATGATGTCAGAATCAATGTTCATATCCATATTGGATATTAAACTAGCCATTGTGTTAAGTTCACAAATGGTAAACTTAGTTTTTCTCTATTTTTATTTTTTATTTTTATTTTCTTTTCATTTTATTTTTCTATTTTTAGAACAGCTAGGGTTAGGGTTAGAAGTGATCAGTCACACTGTCACATCAGTCATAATCTGATGGTGTGGTCACAACATTGGTCACGAGACTTGGGAGAATGAAGTAGAAGGTTCTAGAATAAATGACATCATACAACATGGATACCCCATGTTGACCTCATGTTCTACACATGGTCATTTAGGGTAGGGTGCACAGTAGCAAGCACAGACCATTGGTAGTAGTATAAAAGGTAGACTAGTTTGTAAAGGGATCTCTATCGAGTTCTCTTGTGTTACTCAATACAAGAGTTGTTCTATTATCTGACTCTAAGGGTTTTAGTCCATAACATATTGGTAGAGGTTGTGAAGTAGTAAATGAAGTGGAAAGCAATGTATTTGCTAATTCTCTTATAGGTGCTACCATACAAGATGGTGGTAAGAGAGAAAGAAGCAATTTGCCTGAATCGTCCCCCCACCTACTTGCCTTTGATTTATTATTGATATAATTTTCCAAAATTGTAGTAGCTAATTTCTGGAAGACAAGTCTGAATAGTCAAACAACTATGACTGCCATATTATGGGGAAAAAACTATAAATTGGACCTTTCTGCAGAGAATGGGGACATCGTTTCTAATATATGACAAATTATTTGCGCCAGCCTAATAGGCTGCTCTTGGACAACCTGACGTAATGTAGAGCACATTCAACCGAGATACCAAGACAATCAAAGGAAACACACCATATGTCCTGCTTTTTCCACTCTTGATACTGAGGCGACTACTCGCGCTTGAGAAGCATCACTATGTGCGGCTTGAGCTGAGTCTGGACTTGAGCAATATTAGTTACATTCATAAGAATTATATCAACATCGCACATGTAATCTCGCCGGTCTCCCCATATAATGTGAGAAGGAATAATGCTGCACAACTTCCCAAGGCATGCGATACCATCGAAATGTGGATTTTCGTCCACAAAAGCGTATCTTTCTTGGTTTTTATCACATTTCAGGGTGACACTCCCGTTAGGATGCTCATGCAGACCATGTTCCTAGATTTCATGGTGATTATCAACGGGGTGCACCGATTACCACAATGGAATTTACATACAACGTACAAGGAAAGTACTCTGGGATCCCACTTGCTCCAAGGGCGTTTGTTCTGGAAATACAGGAGAGCATCCTTCTTGGACTTCCAGTTGTCCCTTTTGGAAGAACTAAGAACCATCATACGAGACAGACGGATCCGCATTTCCTCTCCTGTGGCCACTTTGGGCGTCATCATCGTTGATTCAACAAGGATTAGTCCAATGATACCGACAGAGGCGAGATCTGGGTAGAATTCAGCGGCAGTGAGTACACTAGTGTGGTTCAGTTGCACAATCTGTTAAACTTGGAAAATAAAACAAACGCTGTGGTTGCACCAGCAGAATGACCGCAAAGCACAATACGATGTCCTTGCATGTAATTTGACCGAAGGAATTGGATAACACCCGGAACCCAGTCATACACGGCTGGGAGGCAAGGATAATTATAAAATTATATGCGGCAGGATTGGAACTCACAAACACTTTCCGTTCGATGTCTTAATAATTCTTGATTCAGGATTCCAGCATCTCCATGGGTCGGCCAATCGAATGCCCACGCCTCGCGGATCCTGAGGTGACTCGGGCTAGACTGCGAGAAAAGGAATTCAATTATAGGCTCCCATTGCTCTTTATCTGTGCATTAATCAGTTTTGACTAAGTGGGAAAAGTCAGTGAAATAACGCACGTGCACTATTACAATGGAA
>Ga0157363_1006938_pt1 | contig 10699 bp, 10 predicted proteins | sample AttsexASBM1_FD_111477 | JGI IMG/M metagenome (GOLD analysis project Ga0157363, IMG submission 111477) | Fungus gardens microbial communities from leaf cutter ant in Ribeirão Preto, State of São Paulo, Brazil - Atta sexdens ASBM1 | ecosystem: Host-associated > Fungi > Mycelium > Unclassified ...
TCTGCTGAAGGCTCAGATTGTTCGATCACCTGAAGTCAGGGCCGCAGTATGCAATATTGAGAAAGCCACAGCTCGCTGCAACCGCAGCGCGGCCTAACTCATTTTAAGGCATACCTTTAAAGGTATATAGAATCTCATTAATAGTATTGGAATGAATTTCCTGACTTTCATTAACATCCTGTGATGATCAGCAGTGGTGAACTGTGAACGAATCGGGGTGACCAGCAATGAGTAAATCATTTATCAAAGTTCAGGATTCAAATGCACGTCGGGGCGGTGATGTGTTGTTGGAAGTTTTGGAAAGCGAAGGTGTTGAATATGTTTTCGGCAACCCTGGCACCACCGAACTTCCGTTTATGGATGCACTGCTGAGAAAACCGGCCATCAGCTACGTGTTAGCGTTACAGGAAGCCAGTGCGGTGGCTATGGCGGATGGTTATGCTCAGGCTGCGAGGAAACCCGGGTTTCTGAATCTGCATACCGCCGGTGGATTAGGGCATGGCATGGGAAACCTGCTAAATGCTAAATGCTCACAGACCCCCTTAGTGGTGACCGCCGGTCAGCAGGATCTACGGCATGTGACCTCCGATCCGCTCTTATTGGGTGATCTTGTGGGGATGGGTAAAACTTTTGCAAAATGGTCACAGGAGGTGACTCATGTTGACCAACTGCCCGTACTGGTCCGTCGTGCATTCCATGATGCCGATGCCGCGCCTAAAGGTTCCGTTTTTCTGTCACTGCCAATGGATGTGATGGAAGCGCTCAGCTCCATAAGCATTGGAGCACAGAGCACGATTGACCGGAACCCGGTCGCAGGTTCACTGCCATTGTTAGCCAGTAAATTAGCCTCCTTTACTCCCGGTAAAGTGGCGCTGATTGCAGGTGATGAAATTTATCAGAGCGAAGCCGCGGATGAAGTTGTCGCCTTAGCTGAGTTGCTTGCTGCGGATGTTTATGGTTCAACCTGGCCGAATCGTATTCCCTATCCTACTGCGCATCCCCTGTGGCGAGGGAATCTTTCCACTAAAGCCACTGAAATCAGCAAAGCACTTGGCAGGTATGATGCTATTTTTGCGCTGGGTGGTAAGTCACTGATTACCATCCTTTACACCGAAGGTCAGGCGGTACCAGATGATTGCAAAGTGTTCCAGCTGTCAGCGGATGCCGGGGACTTAGGGCGCACTTACAGCAGTGAACTTTCACTGGTGGGTAACATTAAATCATCATTAAAGGTCTTGTTACCTGAACTGGAGAAGGCTACGCTGAATCGTCGGGCAGATTATCAGAAGCGCTTTACGCTGGCAGTCAGTGAATTCAGGTTAATCAAAGAAACTTTGTCAGAACAGGTTGCAGAGCAACAATCTGCGTCGGTGATCACCCCACTGGTGGCTGCATTTGAAGCGGCGCGAGCCATTGGACCCGATGTTCAGATTGTCGATGAAGCTATTGCTACCAGCGGTTCGCTGCGTAAGTCACTGAATAGTCAGCGTGCTGATCAGTATGCTTTTTTACGGGGCGGCGGTCTGGGGTGGGGGATGCCTGCTGCTGTAGGTTACTCACTGGGTCTGGGGAAAGCACCAGTGGTATGTTTTGTCGGTGACGGTGCGGCAATGTACTCACCGCAAGCACTCTGGACGGCGGCTTACGAAAAATTACCGGTCACTTTTATTGTGATGAATAACACCGAATACAACGTGTTAAAAAACTTCATGCGCTCTCAGGAGGAATATACCTCCGCACAAACCGACAGATTTATCGCCATGGATTTAATTAATCCTGCGATAGATTATCAGGCACTGGGGGCCTCTATGGGATTAGAAACCCGAAAAATTATCCGTGCAGCAGATATTGCACCAGCCGTTGAAGCAGCACAGGCCAGCGGCAAGCCTAATCTTATTGAAATTATTATCAGCAAAAACTAACGACGACTCCCTGGACTCTGTGCTGCATCCGGATTCTGTTTAATGTTGCGGCACAGGTTCAGAAAATGTCGTAATGACGGGTTTTTATTCTTCGATGACCACATCAACACATTTTCAATCTGATTAGCATTTTCCAGGGACTTGTAGACTACACCTCTGAGCTGGCCATTTTCCATGCTTGCCGGAATCAGTGCTACCCCGGCACCGTGGGCGACAAAATTCATCACAGTCTGTTGTACCGTCACTTCCAGTCCTATGTGAGGGCTAAACCCCGCCTTTAGGCATTGCTCCAGAATGGAATCATAGAGTACGGGTGCACTCTGGCGTGGAACGGTAATAAAGGGCTCATCACTTAATAATTCGAGGCTGAAATGACTGGCTTTCGCCAACGGATGGCCTGCCGGAAGTGCTGCGATTAACGGTTCACTCAATAGCACCATGGAACCGATTTCCGGATTGGCAGGTTCTGAGAAGCTGATTGCCACATCCAGTCTTCCATCTAACAAGGCCGCCTTTAGATCTGCCGGGATCATCTCCTGAAACTGCAGTCTGATTTCCGGGTATTTTTTTCGGTGCTGCATGGTGACATGCGGTAGAACGCTATAGCTTGCGTACATAGTTGCACCTAACCTGATAAATCCTTTCTGACCGGAGTCGAGATCGCGGATGTTGTTACATGCCTGCTCCAGCAGCACCAGAATAGCGTGGGAATCGCTCAGGAACTGTTCACCAGCAATAGTCAGGCTGACACCATTCGCATTTCTGTAAAATAACTTTGCACCTAACGTCGATTCGAGTTGAGCTATTTGCCGGCTCAGCGGAGGCTGGGAAATGTTCAGTCTGTCAGCTGCCCTGGAAATATTGCCGGTTTCAGCCACGGTACAAAAGCTGATTAACTGATTTAATGTCGGCTTCATATTTTTACTCGTTCAGAGTCATAATTTCAATGATACCCCGGAGCTTTAAATAAGCATGGTGATACTGTAGGTTATAAATAATATCATTAAATTCAAATGTTTATATGTTTCCCTGTGATGTGTTTGGCGTCGCGTTGACTAAGTCAGGCAGTATACAGACCCGGGGCTCTTATGGCAGTTTAAAATGAATGGTCCGGATTTATAAGAGCTATTTCACCGTTTTCTTATGTGTAATTTACTCCTGAACAGTCATCTGATTTCAGTCTGGCCTTACGGTGGCCAGTAATCGTTTTGCAAACTCTGGCTGCACTATCTCCCGGGTCATTCATCCTGCTGTATCCAAACCACAGCTCTTACGGGACAAGTCATATAACGTTGAATGCCGCGCATGGTGCACACTCAAATACCGGAATATACCTCCAGCTTTGCAGTAACGACGACTGAATCTTTCACTCCATCATTTTATTCTCCGCTCATAGCTTTACATCTATATAGCAATAGATCTATATTACTCAGGAGGTTTTGTGTGGACGATTATAACAACGGATAGGTTCGACCACTGGTTGTGCTCACTCAGTGATAGCGATCGGGCCAGCGTGCTTGCCATGTTGTTAGTTTTGCGGGAAAAGGGGCCCGGCTTAGCCAGACCTTATGCCGATACAGTGAGAGGCTCCCGTTACCACAATATGAAAGAGTTGCGTATTCAACGTTGCGGGGATCCCATACGGGTATTTTACGCTTTTGATCCGGCCCGTAACGGCATTGTACTTTGCGCAGGAAATAAGGTCGGTAATGAAAAGCGTTTTTATGTTGAAATGCTCCCGGTAGCTGACCGGGAATTCACTCACTGGCTTAAGAGATTAAAACAAGAGGAATAATTTGATGGTGAGAACGCTGGAACAGCTTATCGCAGATGAAAAACCTGAAGTGGTGGCCCGTGCTCAGGTAATGGCAAATGACATTCTGCTCAATATCCACCTTGCCGAATTACGTGAGAAAGTACAGAAAACGCAGGTGGAAATGGCGCAGGCTCTGGGCATCAGGCAACCTACTGTTGCAGTAATGGAGAAACCAGGGCGCGACCTGAAGCTTTCCACGCTTAAACGTTACGTTGAAGCAACCGGCGGCAAACTCCGCCTTGATGTCGAACTGCCGGATGGATCTCACTATGGATTTGAATTGTGAGTTCCCGGGAACCTGCATGAAGGTTTCCTCACCGTGCAGGTAACATGATAACCGGACCAGTTAAAGTGATAATTTTTAGTCACAGAAACGGCTTCGGGGATTTTTAGCCGATGATTGCAGGTAGAGGGAGAGAATGAGTCATGGATAAAAAGCAAAAAACCAGACGTCCGCAGACATCTGGTTTCTTTAATATGGCTCCTCTGACTGGACTCGAACCAGTGACATACGGATTAACAGTCCGCCGTTCTACCGACTGAACTACAGAGGAATTGTCGTGAAGACGGGGCGCATAGTAACGAGCTAGCTTCAGGTTGTCAAAACAGTTTTACCGTTCTGCGAACCGATTGCTGATAAAAGATACACCTGTGCAGGGTGACGGGTAATGGTCAGCCGTTGTCGTACCGTAAAACAACAGATAGTTCAGAAGTTCTGAAGCCCGGGGGCCTGGTGAGGCTGCCAGTGGATCAGGTCGGCCATAGGTTATGGGCAGACTCTCAACTGAAAGTTGATGAGAAACGAGTCCTGCCACAGGCCAAAGCTGACCAAATTGCGGTTAAAGAACTGGCTTGCTGTGTTGAACAGCGGAATTTGGGCTGCTCCGCATAAAGTTGGCCAAACTTACGAAAATGATTTTTAACCATTTTATGTACCTCTTGTATGTAATCGGCACATGCTGGTTAGCTACTACCATATGAAGCGAAGTGAGCCAGTCCCCCTTTCGAAGGTAAACCTTGCTTAGCAGCTTATGGCCCTTCGCTTAACCTTTCACGCCAGCAATAATCTTGAATGGTTACCAAGAGCTCGACTCTGAATGAACAAGGCGACCTGCGTGATGGTTATGTGAAAGGAGATGCAGGAATTTACCAACCAGGGATAGATGTAAGAAAAAAACACTCGATATCTACCTGATGCGTGAAGGTGTCCGTGGCTGGTTGGTTATAGACAAAAAAGACCAAAAGCGATTTCAAGGCAGTACACATCATCACTGAATGGCTTGAGCATTATAATTGTGCTTTAAGTGATGCTCACATCAAAATGGAGGCGACAGCTGTGTACCATGAGTTACTAGCCACAGAGCTGTATCTGGCAGGATTGAAACTTTCTCTGGCAACCTTTTCAGCACGCGCGTATTTGCTCGAGGTATGGATATCAGAGAGCTGAATCGGACTTTTTGTTTCGTTGGCAGCATTGGCACTGATGGTTGCAGGCTGACACTCATCAGGGCTACACTGCAGGCGACAGCCTTTAAAGCGGGTTTGAAAGAAATCATTGAATTACCTTCCGGGTCACAGTTGAGGTGCAGACTGCCTGAGCCAGGCCGTCTTACATAGCAGATCAGGTGCTAAATTTGACCGAACTAATCCAGCGAATACGCACTGGATTCTCGTGGTCAATGAAGCAACTCTCACCGGTTTGAATTTTCTCAATCATTCCAATATCCTCTTTAGATAGGTTGAAAGAAAAAGCATTCAAATTCTGACGGATACGTTCAGGCGTAACTGGTTTTGGGATCACGCAGATATTGCGCTGGATAAGCCAGCAGAGAACGACCTGAGCAACACTTTTACCGTGTTCAGTGGCGATCTGGCTGAGAATCGGTTGGGTGAAAAGTCCATTTTTACCTTCCGAAAAGGGAGTCAACACGATGGTCTGTATACCTAATTTACTAAAGAATTTAACCTTCTCTGGCTGTTGCTAATACAGATTTCACCTCAACCTGGTTAATCATAGGCGAGGTTTTATTGAACACAATGAGGTCGGCAATACGTGCTGGTGAAAAGTTGCTTACACCAATATCCCTGACGACTTTTTCTTCATACAAATCTTCCATTGCCCGCCATGAACCATGTGCGTCAGAATAGGGCTGATGGCTTAGAAATTCGTCGAGGTAATCCAGTTGAAGGAGTTTAAAGTTCAAATGCCCGGCGCGTTGGTTCAAACCCCGCATTCTGAATCCAGAGTTTGGTCGTAACAAAAATTTCATTACGTGGTATACCACTGCGCTTGTTAGCACGTCCAACGGGTTCCTCATTTTCATATGCGGCAGCCGCATCGATCATTCGATAACCTGTCAGTAAAGCCTGAACGACTGCACCTTCATACTGCTCCGGATCAGAGATCTGGTAAACCCCTAATCCTACCAATGGCATATTAATGCCATTACTTAGCGTTACTGTATTCATATACGTCACCTTATCAGGCAGTTAACCACAGCTACAGACCTTTCATTTGTGTGTGAGTACCCCAATAGAGTGTATACATGTGTATGAAATACGACCTGCGGAATAAAACCTCGCCCTTGTTTTGCTATTTGACGGGTGGTCATTTAGTTTATTAATAACGCAAAGTCGCCTTTACTTATGTGAGAGTCTAAAATGGATCCTTTATCGGACGTTTTACAGCTACTATCGGCTCGGAGTTATATTACAAGTGGGCAAACAGCGGGAGCGTATTGGTCAATGCGTTATCCGGGGTTTTACGGAATGAAATTTATTGCCCTGCGAAAGGGGCACCTTTGGTTCCGGCTTGAAGAAGAAGATGTCTGGACGGAACTATTCCCTGGTGATGCTGTAATATTAACTCGCTTTACACCGTTTATAATGGCTTCTGATCCAACATTGATACCGGTTCATTCAGAGCAGGTCCCCTACCAGATGCATAATGGTATTGCTGATTATGGCGGTAGTGAAAGTATCATTCTGGCTGGGAAAATGGATGTTGATCAGGCCGCCGCAGGCCAATTACTCAATGTATTACCAACTGTCATACCGATTAAAACCGGCTCTGATGCCTCATCAACCCTCAGTTGGTTAATGGAGCGACTTCACGAAGAGAATATGTCATTACGCCCGGGGGCTTCTCTGGCCGGTAACCATCTCATACAACTTGTCATGATTGAAGGGATACGAAGCTGGATATTATCCGAGGAATCTGCTCTTAAGGGCTGGATGGGCGCACTACGGGATCCAAGGATACTTAGTGCGTTAGCGGCAATACATACGAGACCAGAGAAAAACTGGCAGTTAACTGAGCTTGCCGGAATTGCAGGTATGTCACGTGCAAACTTTGCTCGCAAATTCAATGAATCAACAGGGACAACACCGCTGAGTTATCTGACTCACTGGCGCATGCAAATTGCTAGTAGGGCTCTGAGACTTAGCAGCGAGCCGGTTAAACAAATAGCATTCAGATTAGGATATGCAGCGGAAAGCACATTCAGCACGGTATTCAAACGCGTATACGGGGTATCACCTAAGGCTCACAGAATGCAATACCATGAAGGTCCGGTTTATCCGCTTGGACCTTACCGATTTAATATTCAGTAAAACACCCCATTCCTACTTTGATACTTACAATAAAGTAAAAGAGACTATCACTTATTAAAAATCTCATGTCATAGAGATACTCTTATACCGGCGATACAATGCCTATCTCCGGATTAAGCAGTGCAGCTGCATTATCTGGAGGAGCTTTGTGATATTTCTGCTCATGATTCAGATGGGTAACACTATGAATTGGGTTCTCTATGACTAGTACTATAAAAAACCGGAATCGGCTATTTACGTTTGCTTCTTGCCTCGGGATTATCCTTGTACAGCTCGATGTCAGCATTGTGAATGTGGGTTTGCATTCACTTAAAGAAGCATACAACGCCACTGTCTCTGATCTTGAATGGGTCATTAATGCTTATGCACTCGTGTTTGCTGCGCTAATGCTCAGTTCGGGCACGATAGTGGATAAGCTTGGCTCCAAAAAGACCTTTATCTCAGGGGTCATCATATTCATCTTCGCCTCTGTCTTTTGTGCTATGGCACCTTCAATTTACTGGTTGGATATTATGCGTGCAGTACAGGGCATCGGTGCAGCATTGCTGTTGCCAAGCTCCCTGACGTTACTGCGTCAGTATTTTTCCGATCCTAAAGAACGAACGTCTGCGATTGCCATGTGGGCATCATCCGGCGCGCTTGCACTTGTTGCCGGGCCTGTCCTTGGCGGAGCTCTCATCAAATACCTTGGATGGAAAAGTATCTTTTTAATCAACTTTCCACTGGGGTTGATTAGTATTACCATCATTTGCTGGCTGGCGAACGCAGGAGAAGTCTCTCCGAAAAAGATGAACTACTCGAGCCAGCTACTGATTGCTTCCGGACTTGCATTACTCACATTCACGCTAACTGAAGCAGGTCAGTTTGGCTGGGCAAGTCCTGTCATCATCACGACGCTCATTGCCGGGCTGCTGATGTTGATCGCGTACAGAAAGCTTGACAGCAAAGCAGATAATCCTGTTATATCTCATGAAGTTCTGGCAAACCCACTGATTACCAGTGCCGTTGTTGTCGGTTTTCTCTGTAATCTGGTTTTCTATGGTGCAGTGTTTATTTTCAGTATATTTTTCCAGAATAAACTACATCTATCTGCACTGGAAACAGGTCTTGCCTTCATGCCCATGATGGCAGTAACCGCTCTGGTTAACTTCAGCTCAAAATGGTTCGTGAACTGGCTTTCTGTCAGAAGTCTTTCGTTGCTCGGGAGCATTATCAGTCTGGTTGGGTTTGGTATGGTAATGCTTGTTTCTCCTGACTCGACAGCAACACAGTTGTTTATTCCAATGGTCTTACTCGGCAGCGGAACGTCATTTGCAATGCCGGTGATGACGAATCTTGTTCTTAGTCAGGCGACTACTAAATCGGCGGGTTCAGCCTCTGCACTGTTCAACTGCGCAAGGCAGATGGGAGGGGTTACAGGTGTGGCAATCTTTGGCCTGCTGTTAGGCTCTGCGGGTGTAAATAACATGACCGAAGGGTTAAAAATGGTGTCTCTTTCCGCCTCAGTTATCACTGTCATCTGGCTAATTGCAGGTTACAAAAAACTTCCGGTGCAGAAATTACATTTATTGTAGTGATTCAGGTTAAGGCTAAAGATACTGCTCAGTTTCTGTCGCTCTGTTTACGAGTCAATGTTGGCGAAAAGATACTCGAAAGAGGATGACAACAAGGGTAAGTATAATAGTCGTACAAAAAACGCAACATAGTATTGAAATATTTAAAAATATCGAGTTAAAAATAAAATAACATTAGTTACTGGAGTAGGCTTGGCCGGTGGTCTTGGTTTTTAAACGGATCAACAAATTGGTCTACCTGGCTATAAAGTCATTATCTCATACAGGAATTTAGATAAGGTTAAATAGCTCGCAAGGGGATTAAAATTAAAAGGTGTTGAAATCTTAACACTACAACTGGATATCACCGATGATATCAGTGTATCCAGCGTTTTCCAGAAAGTTCAGCTTGCACATGGAAAGCTGGACGTATTGATAAATAATGCCGCTATTCTTCCGCTAAACCGGAAGCTGGGTTGCCGGCACCATGACAGCCGCTGAGCCTGCCCTTTCAAGAGGAGCTGTGGTAGATGGTGTGCTGGCAGAGTTTGTCGCATGCGAACAGAGCTTGGCAATACATATTCCCTCGCACCTCACTTATCAGGAAGCCGCTTGTTTTCCCTGCGACGGAGCTACGGCATGGAATGCACTTTTCTGACCGGCTCAACTGACCTGCGTGCAGACTGTGCTTACCTTGGGAACCGAGGGAATATCTACTTTTGCCATTCAGTTTGCTGCATTATCTGGAGCAAGCATCATCTCGACTTCCTCCAGCGACGAGAAACTAGATCACATACTAGCCCCGGGGGCCAGTGACACGATTAACTTGAGTGAGAGCAAGAGGTGTCACGGCTAACCAATTGTAGGGGAGTTGACCATTGTTGTTGAAGTTGGTGGTGGAGGCACACTAAATCGCTCAGTTGTCAGTACCGATCCCAATAAACTTTCAAAAAAATGTTGTTCTTGCCAAGCCTCTCCGAGGGGCGCAGTTAGCGCTGGTCGCATGCGACCGGGAACGCCTGGGCACTTGTGGCCGGGCGCGCGGTGATGTGAGTATTCAGCCATAGGCAAGCTACGGGTGACGTTTCTGCAAAATTATTGGCTAAATTGTTTTATTTAACACGGTAGCTGCTACGCAGGTAACCGGTTACGCAAAAAAACAACCTGCACTAATGGCAGACATTTTGCACTGGCCTGGTGCGGTTTTTAGTGTTCTCTGTCATCGAACTGAAATAACCCTGTGCTTAAAAAAACAACAGAACAGCCTCTTTTCATAGTGTTTTTGTTATGACCTGTCTTCGCTGGCAGGCTTTATTCATTTCTGGCCTGGTTATTGCAACTACCGGTATATCCATCCAAAGGCATTGCCTGTTTTGAGTTTCCGGATTTCGTGACGGGGGAAAAATGAATCTAAGACGTCTGAAATACTTTGTGAAAATTGTCGATATCGGCAGTCTTACCCAGGCCGCAGAAGTTCTGCATATTGCGCAACCGGCACTAAGCCAGCAGGTCGCTACACTCGAAGGTGAAATGGACCAGCAGTTGCTGATCCGCACCAAGCGTGGAGTGACTCCGACAGACGCTGGTAAGGTCCTCTATACACATGCCAGAAATATTTTGCGTCAGTGCGAACAGGCTCAACTGGCGGTGAATAATGCCGGGCATACCCTAAGCGGTCAGGTCTCTATCGGTCTTGCTCCCGGGACTGCGGCTTCTTCACTGGTGATGCCATTGTTGCAGAAGTTGCGTGAGACATACCCGGAAATTCTGGTTTATCTGCACGAAAACAGCGGCCA
>Ga0157363_1006939_pt1 | contig 10698 bp, 8 predicted proteins | sample AttsexASBM1_FD_111477 | JGI IMG/M metagenome (GOLD analysis project Ga0157363, IMG submission 111477) | Fungus gardens microbial communities from leaf cutter ant in Ribeirão Preto, State of São Paulo, Brazil - Atta sexdens ASBM1 | ecosystem: Host-associated > Fungi > Mycelium > Unclassified ...
TAGAGCGCTTCAGCGGCACGTCCAAAGTGGCGAGTTCTGCTCACTTCAAGAAAGGTTTTTAATAATTCCGTATCCACATCCGTCTCCTGAAAATCATTTGTCGTCATGATTTAAATGTTTTGTTTTACACTCTGTCAAGCGTATCTAATACTCCGCGCCATAAATAGCACGGCCATAAAAGAGTTAGGAGCGTGTAAAATGGCGGAAAGCTTCGCAACAACGAATCGTTTTTTTGATAACAAACATTACCCGCGCGGGTTCTCCCGTCACGGTGATTTCACCATCAAAGAAGCTCAACTTCTTGAGCGTTATGGTTACGCTTTTAACGAGCTGGATTTGGCAAAGCGTGAGCCAGTAACGGAAGAAGAGCGTCTGTTTATTGAAGTATGTCGCGGCGTACGCGAACCCCAGACCGAAGCAGAACGGGTTTGGTCAAAATATATGACGCGCATCAAACGTCCTAAACGTTTTCATACGCTTTCCGGCGGCAAGCCGCAGATGGAAGGCGTTGAAGACTACTCGGACAGTGATGATTAACAATAAAGGGGCTTCGGCCCCTTTATTGTCAGCGATAAACGCTTTTTTGCAAGGTAAACCTCATTCCAGACTGTTAAGTAAGTGAAGCAACAGTCTGTCTATTGCGCGATAGCTCAATGCTTCGTGTAAATGTTCCCGGTTAATCTTTTCACTTCCTGCTAAATCAGCAATGGTTCTGGCTACTTTTAGAATGCGTTGCCAGGCGCGAACCGAAAGCCCTAACTGATTTAATACTTCCTCCAGCCAGCGGGCATCTTCTTTACTGATTTCACAATATTGCCTTATATCGCAGAGGTTAATTTCCCATTGATGGTTTCCGCGCGAGCCTGCTGAATGGCTCTGGCAGCCAACACGCGTTGACGTACCGCGGCGCTGGATTCGCCAGCGGCTGCCTGACTAAGCGTGCCGGGCGGCAGCAAAGGCACTTCCAGCGAGAGGTCAAACCGATCGAGAAAAGGGCCGGAAAGGCGATTGAGGTAGCGCAGCGTTTGTTGCGGCGTGCTGCGGTTATGCCTCGCGCCATGCTGACCGGTAGGGCTGGGATTCATCGCGGCGACCAGCTGAAAACAGGCCGGATAGGTTACCTTTGCTTTAGCGCGTGAAAGGCAAACGCTGCCAGATTCAATCGGTTCCCGCAGCGCGTCCAGCGTTCTGCGTTCAAACTCTGGCAGCTCGTCAAGAAAAAGGACGCCATTGTGCGCCAGCGAAATTTCGCCGGGTTTGGGTAAGGCGCCGCCGCCAACCAGCGCATAGCGGGAAGAAGTGTGGTGAGGCGTTCTGAAAGGACGCTGACGCCACTGATGGTTTGCCAGCGACGTACTCGCCACGCTGGCGATAGCGGCGCTCTCAAGCGCTTCACGATCGCTTAATGGCGGCAGCAGTCCAATCAGCCGTGAAGCCAGCATGGTTTTGCCTGTGCCAGGCGGGCCTATCAGCAGCAGGTTATGACCGCCGGCAGCGGTAATCTCCAGCGCTCTTTTGGCCTGCTGCTGGCCAATCACCTCGCTTAAGTCTTCTGAAGGCAGCGGCGACTCAGACGGCGTATAATCGGCCTGTTCCAGTTCCGCCTGTCCGTTGAAAAAAGCGCAAACCTCCAGCAGATTATCTGCCAGACGACTTTGCGCATGGCTGACAAGGCCCGCCTCGTGACGATTGTCTTTCGACAGGATCAGCGTTCTGCCTGATTCCGCCGCCGCCATTGCCGCAGGAATAGCGGCCTGTACGCCTCTTACAGCGCCTGTCAGCGCCAGCTCGCCCAACAGCTCATATTCCCCGAGTTTTTCTCCATTGATTTGCTCTGAGGCGGCCAGAATCGCTATAGCGATAGGCAGATCGTACCTGCCGCCCTCTTTAGGTAGATCCGCAGGCGCCAGATTAACGGTGATACGCCGTGCAGGAAAAGTGAAGCCGCAATTAATCAACGCGCTTCTGACTCGTTCACGGGCTTCTTTAACTGTGGTTTCCGGCAGGCCGACCAGCGTCAGCGTAGGCAGGCCGTTACTCAAATGCACTTCGATGGTAACCAGAGGCGCTTCGACGCCGATAGCCGCGCGTGTATAGGTAACAGATAACGACATGGTGACTCCTTATGGCCGTTATTGTCTCTTGCTGCCGGCGCCGGGGCGATAGCCGAACTTTGGCTTACCGAGGCGGCTCGCAAAAAATTTACTCGCTTACAAAAATGGTTTAGCGAAATTTCGGAGCCGCTCGCAGATCTCACAGGCGAAAGCGATTACGGTGCGTGGGTAATGAAAAATTTTCAGTATTTGGCTTACGCTTTGATTATTCATTGTTTTCTTATTAATCGCGCACTGCGTCATAAAATTAAATGATGAAAAAAGTTGAACACGGACGGATAACTGTGATAACTCTGTAGGCATTACTTCGAACAAGTGAAATTATCGAATACAAATGAAAGCCCTTCTACGAGTCCTAAGCCTTGTCATTATCAACGTCGTCGTGATTATTATCACGCCGTGCGGGGCTACGCTCGGAGAAAGAAAGGCTTAAAAATCAAGCCTGATTTCAGAAGAACCCCCGCACCGAAAGGTCCGGGGGTTTTTTTTTGGACAGTGCTTACAGGCGATCAACGACAGAGGAACAGAAGATGAACAGTAGAATAAAATGCTGTTGTTCCCAGCGAGAGGCGGGGAAATAACTATGAATGGTGCTCAGTGGGTGGTTCAGGCGTTGCGTGGGCAGGGAGTCGAAACCGTTTTCGGCTATCCGGGTGGTGCGATTATGCCCGTCTATGACGCGCTTTACGATGGCGGCGTCGAACACCTACTGTGCCGGCACGAGCAGGGCGCCGCTATGGCCGCTATCGGCTACGCCCGTTCTACCGGAAAAGTGGGGGTCTGCATCGCTACTTCCGGGCCTGGCGCGACCAATCTGATCACCGGTCTTGCCGATGCGATGATGGACTCTGTTCCGGTTGTCGCTATCACCGGTCAGGTCGCGGGCGGCCTGATTGGCACAGACGCTTTTCAGGAGATCGACGTGCTCGGGCTGTCGCTGGCCTGTACCAAACATAGTTTTTTGGTTAGTTCGCTGGAAGAGCTGCCGGAAGTGATGGCTGAAGCTTTTGCCATCGCCCAATCCGGACGACCTGGCCCGGTATTGATCGACATACCTAAAGATATTCAGCTGGCCAGCGGCGAACTGACCGCGCATCTGGCGGCGGTTGAAGATGAGGCGGAACATCCTCATCAGGCGCTGCAACAGGCTCGCATTATGCTTTCTCAGGCAAAAAAACCGATCCTCTATGTAGGCGGCGGCGTTGGAATGGCGGGCGCGGTTGAGGCTTTGCGCGCCTTCGCTCGCGAAACCGGTATCCCAACCGTGGCCACGTTGAAAGGGTTGGGCGCGCCCGACGCGCAGGATCCCTGCTATCTGGGTATGTTAGGTATGCACGGCACTAAAGCGGCCAATTACGCCGTACAGCAGTGCGATTTGCTGATTGCCGTCGGCGCCCGCTTCGACGACCGCGTTACCGGCAAGCTGGACACCTTCGCTCCGCACGCCAGCGTTATTCATATGGATATCGATCCTGCCGAGCTGAACAAGCTGCGCCAGGCGCACGTCGGTCTGCAGGGCGATCTCAACAGGCTGTTGCCCGATCTGTACCATCCAATGGAAATCGGCGCATGGCGCGAGCACGTACAACAGCTGAAAGCCGATCATGGCTGGCGCTACGACCATCCTGGCGAAGCAATTTACGCGCCGCTGTTCTTAAAGCAGCTTTCCGAGCGGAAACCCGCGCGCGCCGTAGTGACGACGGACGTAGGCCAGCATCAGATGTGGTCAGCGCAGCATATGAGTTTTAACCAGCCGGAAGATTTCATCACCTCCAGCGGCCTGGGCACTATGGGTTTCGGTCTGCCCGCTGCGGTAGGCGCGCAGGTTGCCCGGCCGGAAGATACCGTTATCTGCGTTTCCGGCGACGGCTCTTTTATGATGAATGTGCAGGAGCTGGGCACCATCAAGCGCAAGCAGCTGCCGGTAAAAATTGTCCTGCTGGATAACCAGCGTTTAGGCATGGTGCGCCAGTGGCAGCAGCCGTTCTTCTCGGAGCGCTACAGCGAAACCAATTTGTCTGATAATCCCGATTTCCTGATGCTGGCTCGCGCTTTCGATATTCCAGGCCAGCGCATCACCCGTAAAGACCAGGTCGCCGCAGCACTGGACGCTTTGCTGAACAGCGAAGGGCCTTACATGCTGCACGTCGCTATCGACGAACTTGAAAACGTCTGGCCGCTGGTGCCGCCGGGCGCCAGCAACGAAAATATGATGGAGAAAAGCTCATGATGCAGCATCAGTTATCCATAGAGGCGCGCCTGCGTCCTGAAATCCTGGAGCGCATTTTGCGTGTGGTTCGCCATCGCGGTTTTCAGGTTTGCGCCATGAATATGTCCTCAGGCGAAAACAGCGACAGCATAAATATTGCGATGACCGTTGCCAGCCAGCGCCCGGTCGATTTACTGTCAACACAGTTAAGCAAGCTGATGGATGTTGCTACCGTTCACATCCAGCACCAGACAACACAACAAATCCGCGCCTGAGCGCGAAAGGAAAAGAAGAATGACGAAGAAAGCTGACTTTATCTGGTTCAATGGCGAGATGGTTAAGTGGGAAGACGCGAAGGTTAGCGTGATGTCCCACGCGCTGCACTACGGCACCTCGGTATTCGAAGGCGTCCGCTGCTACGACTCGCACAAAGGCCCGGTAGTCTTCCGCCATCGTGAACATATGCAGCGTCTGCGCGACTCTGCAAAAATCTACCGTTTTCCTGTGACCCAAAGCGTTGATGAGCTGATGGAAGCCTGCCGCGAGGTGCTGCGCGTCAATAAACTGACCAGCGCCTATATTCGTCCGCTGGTGTTTGTCGGCGACGTGGGCCTGGGCGTGAATCCGCCGGATGGTTACAGCACCGACGTCATTATCGCCGCTTTCCCGTGGGGCGCGTACCTGGGCGCGGAAGCGCTGGAGCAGGGCATTGACGCGATGGTTTCCTCCTGGAACCGCGTCGCGCCGAACACGCTGCCGACCGCGGCGAAAGCGGGCGGCAACTACCTTTCCTCTCTGCTGGTGGGCAGCGAAGCGCGCCGTCACGGCTATCAGGAAGGTATTGCGCTGGATACTCAGGGCTATATCTCCGAAGGCGCTGGCGAAAACCTGTTCGAAGTAAAAGATGGCATCCTGTTTACGCCGCCGTTTACCTCTTCCGCGCTGCCGGGCATCACCCGCGATGCGATCATTAAGCTGGCGAAAGATATGGGCATCGAAGTGCGCGAGCAGGTGCTGTCGCGTGAATCGCTCTATTTGGCCGACGAAATCTTTATGTCCGGCACCGCGGCAGAAATCACGCCGGTGCGTAGCGTGGACGGTATCCAGGTCGGCGAAGGCAAACGCGGCCCGATCACTACCCGCATTCAGTCCGCTTTCTTTGGCCTGTTCACTGGCGAAACCGAAGACAAATGGGGCTGGCTGGATCCGGTAAACCCATAACAATGACATTTGCGGGCGTCGTTTGACGCCCGTGTATTATCTGATTCTGGAGTATGAGCATGCCTAAGTACCGTTCCGCCACCACCACTCACGGCCGTAATATGGCTGGTGCCCGCGCGCTGTGGCGCGCCACGGGTATGACCGATGACGATTTCGGCAAGCCAATCATCGCCGTGGTCAACTCCTTTACGCAGTTTGTACCGGGCCACGTACACCTGCGCGATCTGGGCAAACTGGTTGCCGAGCAGATCGAAGCTTCCGGCGGCGTCGCCAAAGAGTTCAACACCATCGCCGTTGATGATGGCATCGCGATGGGGCACGGCGGCATGCTCTACTCTCTGCCTTCGCGCGAGCTGATCGCCGACTCGGTCGAATATATGGTCAACGCTCACTGCGCCGATGCGATGGTCTGTATCTCCAACTGCGACAAAATCACGCCGGGTATGCTGATGGCTTCCCTGCGCCTGAATATTCCGGTGATTTTTGTTTCCGGCGGCCCGATGGAAGCCGGTAAAACTAAACTTTCCGACAAAATCATCAAGCTGGATCTGGTCGACGCGATGATTCAGGGCGCCAACCCGAACGTCAGCGACGAGGACAGCGACAAAATCGAGCGCTCGGCCTGTCCGACCTGCGGCTCCTGTTCCGGTATGTTTACCGCCAACTCCATGAACTGCCTGACGGAAGCGCTGGGCCTGTCGCAGCCGGGCAACGGCTCGCTGCTGGCGACACATGCCGACCGTAAAGAGCTGTTCCTGAAAGCGGGCGAACGCATCGTCGGTCTGGCGAAACGCTATTACGAGCAGGATGACGAAAGCGTACTGCCGCGCAATATCGCCAGCAAGGCGGCGTTTGAAAACGCGATGACGCTGGATATCGCGATGGGCGGCTCCACCAATACCGTTCTGCATCTGCTGGCCGCCGCGCAGGAAGGCGAAATCGACTTCAATATGTCTGATATCGACCGGCTGTCGCGCCTGGTGCCGCATCTGTGCAAGGTTGCGCCAAGCACCCCGAAATATCATATGGAAGACGTGCATCGCGCGGGCGGCGTGCTGGGCATTTTGGGTGAACTGCACCGTGCGGGCCTGATGAACAGCAACGTCAGAAACGTGCTGGGCTTGAGCCTGGAAGAGACGCTGGATCAGTACGATATCGTGCTGACCAAAGACGAAGCGGTGAAGAAAATGTTTCGCGCCGGCCCGGCCGGTATCCGCACTACGCAGGCGTTCTCGCAGGATACTCGCTGGGAAACGCTGGATGATGACCGTCAGGAAGGCTGCATCCGTTCCCGCGAATACGCTTACAGCCAGGACGGCGGCCTGGCCGTGCTGTATGGCAACCTGGCGGAAGATGGCTGCATCGTTAAAACCGCAGGCGTAGAGAAAGAGATCCTGACTTTCCGCGGCCCGGCGAAAGTTTATGAAAGCCAGGACGATGCCGTATCCGCTATCCTGGGCGGAAAAGTTGTGGCTGGCGACGTGGTAGTGATCCGCTACGAAGGGCCGAAAGGCGGGCCGGGTATGCAGGAGATGCTTTATCCAACCACCTACCTGAAATCCATGGGGTTGGGGAAAAGCTGCGCGCTGATCACCGACGGGCGTTTCTCCGGCGGCACGTCCGGACTTTCAATTGGTCATGCCTCGCCGGAAGCAGCCAGCGGCGGCACCATCGCGCTGGTAAAAGACGGCGATATGATCGATATCGACATTCCAAATCGCGGCATCAAACTGGATGTGCCGGATAATGAACTGCACGCCCGTCGTGAGGAAGAGCTGGCGCGCGGCGATGCGGCTTATACGCCGCACGATCGTGAACGCCAGGTCTCCTTCGCTCTGCGCGCCTACGCCTTACTGGCGACCAGCGCAGACAAAGGCGCCGTACGTGACAAGAGCAAGCTGGGAGGCTAAAAAATATGGCAGAGTCTCAACCGCTACCCGCCGAGCCTTGCGGCGCGGAGTATCTGCGAGCGGTGCTCCGCTCGCCGGTGTACGAGGTTGCGCAGGTTACGCCGCTGCAAAAGATGGAGAAAATCTCTTCCCGTCTTGGCAACACGGTGCTGGTGAAACGCGAAGATCGCCAGCCGGTGCACAGCTTCAAGCTGCGCGGCGCTTACGCGATGATCGCTTCGCTGAGCGAAGAGCAGAAAGCCTGCGGCGTGATCACCGCTTCGGCGGGCAACCACGCACAGGGCGTCGCGCTCTCGGCGACGCGGCTGGGGATAAAATCTCTGATCGTGATGCCGGTGGCGACCGCAGACATCAAAGTCGATGCCGTGCGGGCGTTTGGCGGTGAGACTTACCTGTTTGGCGCCAATTTCGACGAGGCGAAGGCTAAAGCGATCGAGCTGGCGCAGCAGCAGGGTTATACCTTCGTGCCGCCGTTCGATCATCCAATGGTGATTGCCGGACAGGGCACGCTGGCGATGGAGCTGCTGCAGCAGGATGCGCATATCGATCGCGTTTTCGTGCCGGTTGGCGGCGGTGGTTTGGCCGCTGGCGTGGCGGTACTGATCAAGCAGCTGATGCCGCAGATCAAGGTGATCGCGGTGGAGGCGGAAGATTCAGCCTGTCTGAAAGCGGCGCTGGAAGCAGGCGAGCCGGTCGATCTGCCGCGCGTTGGGCTCTTTGCCGAAGGCGTGGCGGTAAAACGTATCGGCAGCGAAACCTTCCGGCTTTGTCAGGAGTATCTGGACGACATCATCACCGTGGATAGCGACGCCATCTGCGCGGCGATGAAAGATCTGTTTGAAGACGTGCGCGCCGTAGCGGAGCCTTCCGGCGCGCTGGCGCTGGCCGGGATGAAAAAGTATATCCAGCAGCATCAGATCAAAGGCGAGCGGCTGGCGCATATTCTTTCCGGCGCCAACGTCAATTTCCACGGTCTGCGCTACGTTTCCGAACGCTGCGAGCTGGGGGAACAGCGCGAAGCGCTGCTGGCGGTCACCATTCCCGAGCAGAAAGGCAGTTTCCTGAAATTCTGCCAGCTGCTGGGCGGCCGTTCGGTCACCGAATTCAACTACCGCTTCGCCAATCCGGACGACGCCTGCATCTTTGTTGGCGTGAGGCTGACGCGCGGTCTGGAAGAACGTCAGGAAATACTGCAGCTGCTGAATGAGGGCGGCTACAAGGTAGTGGATCTTTCCGATGACGAAATGGCGAAGCTGCACGTGCGCTATATGGTCGGCGGAAGACCGTCGAAGCCGCTGCGCGAACGTCTCTACAGCTTCGAGTTTCCGGAAGCGCCCGGCGCGCTGCTGCGCTTTCTGCAGACGCTGGGCACGCACTGGAACATTTCGCTGTTCCACTATCGCAGCCACGGCACCGACTATGGCCGCGTGCTGGCGGGCTTTGAGCTGGGAGAGAACGAGCCGCAGTTCGAGGAACACCTGGCGGCTCTGGGCTACGATTGCCACGACGAAACCGATAATCCGGCCTTCAGCTTCTTCCTGGCAGGCTAAAGCAGGCTCCAGAAAGCATCGATAAGCGGCTCGTTGAGCCGCTTTTTCTGCACGCAAACGCCCAGCTCCAGCGGCGCGACGATATCAATATTTTCCAGTTCCAGGATACGGTTGCGGATCGGCTCCGGGCTGTTCTCCAGCACCACGTCGGGGATCAGCGCGACGCCGCAGCCCAGCGCCACCATCGACACAATAGCCTCATGTCCGGCCACGGTTGCGTAAATCAGCGGGTTAGCGATGCGGCGGCGGCGAAACCAGAGATCGATACGCTGCCGGGTCGGCCCCTGATCGGGCAGGATAAACGGGATCTGCGGCCAGTCGGGTTCCGGCTGGCTGGCCTGGCTGCGTACCGGACAGGGCAGCGCCGGCGCGATCAGCACCAGCGGGATCGGGCCCAGCGCGGTAAACCCGATGCTGGCCGGCAGCGTCTCCGGCCGTCCGGCGATAGCGATATCGGCCTCGGCGCTCTGTACTTTCTCCACCGCGTCAGCAGGATCGCCGGTGGTGAGCTTGATCTCCACCAGCGGATGCTCAGCGCGAAACCGATCCAGGATGGGCGGCAGATGACTGTAGGCCGCCGTCACCGAACAGAACAGGCGCAGCTCGCCGCTCAGCGACGGCCCGTGCTGGCCGATAGCGTGGCGCAACTGCTGGTACTGTAACAGCGTTTGCTGGGCAAACTGCCGCAGCTGTTCGCCGGCGTCGGTCAGCGTCACGGTACGGTTGTCGCGCAGAAACAGCGTCTGCCCGAGGTCTTCTTCCAGCCGCTGAATCTGGCGGGAAAGGGTAGAAGGGCTGACGTGCATCGCTCGCGCGCTGCGGCCAAAGTGGCGGCTCTCGGCCAGATGCAGAAAAAGTTTCAGATCGCGTAAATCCATGCGCTGTCGGCCTCATTTTTGCGTTGCAGTAATTGCAATATGACGTTGTTAATATATCAATTTAAGCAATACATTTCCTGTCATATGATGGGAATCAAGAGGGTGATGCCGTATCACCAACAAATAAAAGATGAACACAACCTCAGGAGTTTCCATGGCTAACTACTTCAACACTTTGAACCTGCGCAACCAGTTAGCGCAATTAGGTAAATGCCGCTTTATGGCGCGCGACGAGTTTGCGGACGAAGCAAGCTACCTGAAAGGCAAAAAAGTCGTCATTGTTGGCTGTGGTGCTCAGGGGCTCAACCAGGGTCTCAACATGCGCGATTCCGGCCTGGATATCGCCTATGCGCTGCGTGCGGAAGCCATCGCGGAAAAGCGTGCTTCCTGGCGTAAAGCGACCGAGAACGGTTTCAAGGTTGGCACCTACGAAGAACTGATCCCGCAGGCGGATCTGGTGGTTAACCTGACGCCAGACAAGCAGCACAGCGCCGTTGTGCAGGCTGTACAGCCGCTGATGAAGGATGGCGCGGCGCTGGGCTACTCGCACGGTTTCAATATTGTGGAAGTCGGCGAGCAGATCCGCAAAGACATCACGGTAGTGATGGTGGCGCCAAAATGTCCGGGAACTGAGGTTCGTGAAGAGTACAAGCGCGGCTTCGGCGTACCTACGCTTATCGCCGTTCACCCGGAAAACGATCCGAAAGGCGAAGGTATGGCGATCGCCAAAGCCTGGGCGGCGGCGACCGGCGGCCATCGTGCCGGCGTGCTGGAGTCCTCTTTCGTGGCCGAAGTGAAATCTGACCTGATGGGCGA
>Ga0157363_1006941_pt1:5000-10697 | contig 10697 bp, 5 predicted proteins | sample AttsexASBM1_FD_111477 | JGI IMG/M metagenome (GOLD analysis project Ga0157363, IMG submission 111477) | Fungus gardens microbial communities from leaf cutter ant in Ribeirão Preto, State of São Paulo, Brazil - Atta sexdens ASBM1 | ecosystem: Host-associated > Fungi > Mycelium >...
TTTAGGATTTATTTCCCTGAAGTGAAGCTAGATGTCTTGCTATGGCTTTGGTAAGGCCGAACTCTTATTAGAGCTAGAGAGTTTTTTTGTTGCTCTTTGGATTTGAGATATCCACCCTGAGGGCACCAGTTGCTAGAGTTGTTCTTTAGTTAAGAGTTGCTGAGTTATTTCCGCCCGAAGAATGCTATGAATCGGCTTTTTCTAGCCGGGATATCCTCTCTCCTCTTTAGGGGCTGGGGAGCGAGTTCCATACCCTACACGAGTAGGAGAGCGGGTTAGCGGGAGTTCTGAGTTAGAGTAGTTCAAGCTGTGTGACTAGCTAGCCTAAGGGATGTTCTCCCCAAAGACTTCCTTAATCTTCTTTCTTAGTTAGGAGCTAGAAGGAAGAAGCTAGTAGCCCTAGTCTCTCTCACCTAGGAGTCCCGTCCCGGAAAATGGGCCCGACCCTTTCTTTGAATAACTCTACCTTAGTTGCTCTCTCAACTCCGGAGCTCTGGGACTAAGTCAATTACATACTACCCCCCTGAAAAAGGTGAGCAGCTTCAGTTCCGCTCGAGTGGAACGGTTGTTGGTGCTCTATTTAAGAAATTCAAATTTCCTCCACCTGTTGGTGAGTTACAAATTCCCTTCCGGAAGAAACCAATAGTAGGATTTTAGTCCCGGATCTTGAGTACTAGTTGGGATTTTCTCCTTCAATGGCAGAAGGAATCAGTCGTTGCCAAATATGCGCTTACGGCAAGGGGCAGCATTCAAAGGGGAAATGTTTATTCACGAATAAACCGATTGCCTCCACTCAGGACAGGCAAGAGACATAGCTAGAACTCAGTCTTTTTATTCCACAGACACCCCAGGGAGTTTGAATACGACTTTCTTTTATAGTGGGAGATGGGGTTATTTAAAGAATTCTGTTCAACAGCCCGGTCCGATGTTCCTGTTCTTAAAACTCCATTCCCTGCGCCACTACTTACTTCCAAAAAACCTGCCTCTAGTTAGAACTTCTAGTATGACAAGACAAGTTGTGGTTATCAAATTTATTGTAGTCGAAGTAATAATCTATTCCACGTTGGGAACAGCAAGACCGATCCTCCGTAGTTGAAGCTGAATCGAGAACAGGGACCAACGTCTCAACGAAAGAGGTTACCTGCCTTCGATTCCAAAGCTGTATATTGGTCCTCCGTAGAGTGAAGAAGAAAAGACTCTCCTCATGCAGTATTATGATTGCAGAGCTGTGGGGCGTTTACGATGTCCTCTACTTAGCATGTTCGAAGGGCTAGAATCAGGTTCAAGTGGAGTCTGACAAAGGAACTCTTGTCCAGATGATCAATGCTCAAAACTCCCTGATCAAGGAAAACTCTCGAATGCTGCTGGTCATCCGTGGATTATTAGAAAGAGACTGGAATGTTGAAGTGTGCCACGTCTACAGAGAGGCGAAGCGTAGTGCGGACTTTCTCGCAAGTTATGCTTTAGCTCAGGAGCTTGGCTACCACCTTCTCGAGGAAGGACCGCCGGGCATTCATAGATTCCTTGATGATGATGTTAATGGCTATTCGACGCCCAGACTTAGCTTTCATTCGCCAACCTTCCTGCATGTTCTACAGATCCAAGCACCGTCCGCATTTCTGAGGAGCGAAGCAGAACCGAAGATCCCAGTAGTAGCCCTTCCCGCCAAGCCAAGGAAAGAAGGAAAGGTGCCCAGGGAAAGGCTAAGACTAGTGTCAAGGTCAAGGCAAAAAGCTTAGTTGTTTTCAACTCCGAGTTTTCTAACGACTAACGGGATTTCTATTTAATTAAGAGCCTGTTCCGGGCATTGACTCATTGAGAGCAGACGAAGACTAAGAAGACTTTCGGACAGCACGTGAGATCCACTACTTAGAATACGCTACCATCTGTCTTCGACTCCGGGCTTATAGCTAAGGCTCTCAAGTCGGGCATGAATCACTGGCCAGTCCAACAAACATTACTATTCTTTACTAGAATATCCGTATCCTCATTCAATAGATTAGCAGGCTAGGTAACTAAATCTAAATAGCTAGGGAGTGTTTACCGTTGCCAAGAAAGAGGAAAACGAAAGCGTCATACAATATAGGCAGTTGGGTGGGACTTACAAGCAAGGCTTTTTTTCAAGAAATAAGGCTTCTATCAGAGTGGGAATAGCAGGGCGAAAGTTACAAGGACAGGTTATCAACAGGGGTCGATGGCAGGTTCGATTACGGAGAAGTCAATAGATTATGCGGAGGGTCCAGCACTAAGCAAAAGGGTCAAGCCTATTTGATGAATTTCTTATTGGAAAATTAGGAGGCAGGAGCTCAGCCCTGGAGAGGCAATCTTCAAATACGTACTTTGACCTGAACCTTTCTTAGCTTCTGATGGTAATTCTAAGTAGTATTGTCCATCGGAACCATCAATCATAAGATTAGCCAGTCAGAAAGTCTTCGCTCTTCCAAAGCCTCATTAGCACGCCAGTCAGTCAGCTTTTCCAAGAAGACCCGAAAAGGCACACAATAAGGAAAGGAAGATCACGTATCGATCCATTTATGTTCTGTTACACCCGAGACATTGCATTGGTAAATCCATAGTACGAGGACATTTCTAACATACGAAAATAGCACTTTTGGAAAGGCTCTTCCCGGTTATGGTTGATGATTCACAATGATGACTTATAGTAACAAGCGCATGTGGTGCAGGAGACAGGGGAACAAAGGTAAACAGAGGTGATACCTCATGTGTCTTTCCCTCATCACCATCGCATGTCGCGAAGGTAGGAATAAGAAAAAAGGGAATCACCGGACATGCTAGGATTGTGTTTAACAAGACAACTACACTGAGTTGACAAAGGAAAGAAAGAACGGAAAGAATTTGGATCCTGGAGATGGTACAGATCATACATCCTCTATTCTATTTTATTGTGAGTGAGTGGGACATTCTAATCTTTCTTTGAGTTATACCCACCCGGACTAGACTCACTCAGGCATTTAACTAGATATCTAGAGGGAAGGAATCACTCTACTACTTACTAAAGGAAAAGAGAGCTTCTTATCGAGACTGATTACAGCAAAAATTACTCATGAGGATAGCTGGAAGCAAGGAACATTCTTTTGCGGCTTACCCGTTCTATAAGAGAACGGTTCAACTGGTTAGGCGCATTATTCACTGCGCTTTATTTAAAGCAGTGTGCGTCATCCGGGGTGATAAAAAAAACCATACCCTGTTGACAGTGTCCCTGTCCCTTAATCATCAGGCTACCCTCGGATTCTTCCCTCCAGAAATTAATGAGGTGGGCGGGAAGGATAGAGCCCAACTTATTATATACGGATACGGATATTCCTTGTCATTCTAATCTTGATATAGTTCCTAAAGGCCTATTCTTTGACTCTCCTATAGTGTATAGTATATTCTTTCCATCTTCCTACTAGGATAGATATTCTAACAACAAACTACCTAGCTTAGCTAGTTGGCAGCTCCGCATCGTGAACTGCATCGGAAAGGGCATCCGATCTCTCTTTTATGGGCTGTTTCCCTCGTATCTGACCTATCCGAGTTAGCCCTCCCAAGCGGACAAACAGGTGGATCATCTGATCTTGAAATAGGTCATCCCGGCTATCCCGATCTTTTATCTGTTCATTTCGTCAGGTATCTGAATCATACGATTCTGAGGATTCTGCTTTTCACATTCATTCTACAGGACCAAAACGAGGCCTTTCCTCGCTAGTTGGAATAAAAAAAAACCTCAACAGCAGCCTTCATTGAACCCCTTCTTCCTATCCTTGCTACCTATGAAACGAGTCCCTCTTTCATTCACTAAAGAAGACGCAGCTGATAGATGGATGAATATACATTTGATGGCCAGTTCTATGAATCAAAATCTCGAGTTGGAGGCATCGCTGGGAAAAAAGCCAATTGATTCGGTTTTCTCGAAATCAACGAGTGGACTTGAAATCATAGATCCATTTTGTGATCCACGCGACTCAGACAAGAATCCTATATCTTACCCACCCTGTGCTGTTCTGATTGAATTTCAAAGATCTCGCTCGCTGTCAAAGCGCATTTTGTGAAGTGTTCTCCTGCCCCCTATTCTAATAAGGCACCTGAGATAAAGTCAACTGGAAACCGTGATCGGAGTCGTGGTTTGAAGATGATGATTTGAAGATTCATTCGACAGAGAAGGGTGTCTTGGTTGCCGATACCGAGGTTGAATGAATCATTCCACCTGGCAACAGCAAAAGTGGAGTTTGGCACAGGTCAAAGGGGAAAGCAAGGAGGAATTCCACTTTGGAAAGGAAAAGGGCAGTTCCAAACGAAGGACCCAGTCTCAAGGGGCAAGCTTCCCGGTGTCCAAGTGTCAAGTCCCTCTCACTTAAAGCTTGTGTCCGCCGAAAGCTGCCTTTTTTCTTTTTAGTCTTTCCTTGCAATGAACCGAAAGGTGAGAGGCAGGGCTCGGTCTCAAGGTTTAATTTAAAGTCACTAGTCAGTCCAACTGCACGAGTGAAAGGCGAAAGTCAAGATTACGTGCAACCAGGTGTAACGTGTCAAAGGTCACCGAGTCGTCGTAAAGGGGAATAGGTTGTTTTGCGCATCCAACAACTGAAAGAGTTTGCGGAGAAGGGTTGAGTTGCGTAATAGCAGATTCGTAGGTCAATAAATCGTTGGATTTGAAATCGAACTCTCTACCTTGTAGTAAATGTTCCGGTTGACCAACCAAACCTCATCCCCTCGGGAATAATAAAGATTCTACTTTTCATTTACCGAGATGACTCAAGAAAGAATCCACTTTTCCCTTATGTAACTCGGGAATGTGACACTTTCCCTTTTGAGGAAAGCCCAGCCAACCGTAATGAAAGAAGAAGATTGTAAAGACCCCCTCACCAGGTAACGAGTAACGAGTTGAAAAAGAAAAACAAAGGAAAGGTTTTGTTGATAGCACTGCCATTCACCTTGCAGAACCCGAAGACTGTCCTTTTTCCCTCTTGCTAAAGCCCTTCTTCTTGCGGCGAGGGAAAGCGCATATCGCACCCTTACCCTTAGCTTAGGAAATCTTCCTTTGTATCTCGTTTGTTGGTGGAGTGATTATTAAAAAGAGTTTTCACTCCCCTCTATCAGAAACCCTTACTCCTAAAGAAAAGGTTTTCACCGGAAAGAAAGAGCCCTAGCGGAAGTCGGGAGAAGAAAACTAGTACTTTTCGGCGAGCGAGGAAGATCACATTTAGATGAAGAAGGAAGAAAAAACCTACGTATCCTTTCACCTGTTCCTGAATCACCTATTCATTGAGCTCAGTTCTTTGAAGCTTAATCACCTTTTCTCGTTTAAGAAAGAATATCATTTCCGTGACCAATCTCAGTAGTTTTCAACTGAATCTCCTTCGGGGAGATAAGCCTGTCTTTCTTCGCTCGGAATAGACTTCACGATTAGCCAACAAGAATCAATGAACGAATAACGGATGAGTTCTGAAACGAACGGTTAAGGGACTTTACTCTTGTTGAGTAAAGGGACGGACTAGTTCTTTTTTCTGTAAAAGATGTAATCCGTCTCGACCGAACAAGCAAGGCCCTTAGAGAGAGGGGCGCGCTAGCGCTCTTGCCCCTCTCTCTAAAGGCCGTTGCTTGTTTTGGTCGAGCGAGCGTCTTGAAACCTCTCCTTACGGTGGCTTTCACTCCTACCTTTCGAAGGGGGAAACCCGCATTCCCACTTTTCCCCTCCCC
>Ga0157363_1006942_pt1 | contig 10696 bp, 5 predicted proteins | sample AttsexASBM1_FD_111477 | JGI IMG/M metagenome (GOLD analysis project Ga0157363, IMG submission 111477) | Fungus gardens microbial communities from leaf cutter ant in Ribeirão Preto, State of São Paulo, Brazil - Atta sexdens ASBM1 | ecosystem: Host-associated > Fungi > Mycelium > Unclassified ...
ATATATATATATAACAAATGTAACAATTAAATATATTATACATTAAAAAATAATCTATACATTACCATGTTAATTCTTGATATTCTTTTTTTTATCTTGATATTTTTTTTCTTATTATTTTTTTATAGAAAAACAGTTCTGATATATTTTATTTCTTTACCGAGTATCGTGATGGAAGGATTCAGTTTGCCATTAACGTTAAATAGCGGTAAATTCTCCATTTTTGCAAATGGCTTATTAGGATTGGGATCGCACGGAGTCCCTTCAACACGTGACCATTCGCCTACGCTGGTGCCTGTTCCTATGATGCTGTGTAGAATAAGGGAATGAGCTTGAATGTGTGCCTTCCCCAATACGATTGCCTCTCTGATTCTCACGCCAGGCTCTATCATCGTACTTGGTCCTATACTTACATTTGGACCTAGCTGCAAAGAAATTTCATGGTAACAGAATAAGTTTCCCAATAGAAAGCCAGTAGAAGTTTCCCAGTAGATCAGCCAACAGTAATATAATATTAATATTAATATTAATAATAATATATATAATATTAATGTTATATTTTCACATTCAACAATATAAATAGTGATTACTTTTAATCTTAACAGGTAAATATGTAATTTCAAAAATATGCAATTTTACAAAAAAACATTTTAGATAAAAATTGTATGGTATAGAAAGGAACCATTGTCTCTTTATATACCACATGATTTTTATTTGGAATATTTTTGAGAAATTGCATATTTTCAAAATATTTGCCTGTTAAGATTAAAATGATTCACCCTATATAATATATGTATAATAGTGTGTAGTATATAACAATTAAGCCTAATTTATAATCCGCTTTTTGCTTCCTGTTTTTTAATTTTTACCACTTTTTATCTCTCGCTTTTTTACATATATATATATATATATATATATATTTTTTGTCGCCTAAGATAGAATAAAAGTTGACGAATTTTGGAAGAAATATAAAACAAGCAATACAAAAATCGATAAAATAAGGAAAAAACAAGGGGAGAAGTACAAAACAGAAAGCAAAGAGCACATTGTAGAGCACATTATTGTGAAACTACAATATTGATGTTATTGCTGTTAGTATTTATTGTTAGTATTTACTGTATTGCAAACTATAGCAGAACAATTATCTCTCGTACCACAGAAGTCGGATGTACAGAAGCCGATGGATGAATGTACACATCTCCTATAATATGACAACAATTCTTATTCGTAGAAGCAAGGCGATCTGATTGCTTCTGCTTGTACAGGGCCAAGTAATGTCGATTGGCGTATATCGCAGAACCCGCAGTTTTCACTTGCGACCACCATCTGAACACAGGCAGAGCGAACAACCGGTCAGATCCCGCTAAACGCGTCAGTATGTCTTGCTCAAATGCAATATGCGCTGGATCTCTACCATTGCAGCATAACTGCCTGCAGTCCCATAAGAAAATGTTAAAAAAAGGATACCTATTCTCTTATAGCAAATTTGATCATTTGCATTACACTAGATCAATATATTAAAAGCTGTTACACATGAAATTAATAAACCCAGTCAGTCAAGTTTGTCAAATATTTGCTACAAATTTTGTTGAAAAAAGGCATCACATTTAATAGAAATTCTATTATATTCAATAATGTCAACAAATTATAAAATCAAGTTTGCTGACAACAAATTGAAAACGAAAAATCGACCAAAGTTTCATTCAATTTTGCTGTTATTTTAAGCGATTAAATACAATAACTATATTGTCATGTTATTATAGAATTATAGAACATAGATATAATATTTCATTATCAAAGTTAAATATTATGCTTCTGCATTTAAATACTTTATTAAAGCAATCTTTTTAATGTACAGAATCCATTGTAGTGCGATTGACCAAATTTATCATTATTGTATTCAAAACGAGAAACTTACATTAAATGATCTTGTTGTTGATTAGCATGAAAGACATCCGCCATCGTTTGAAAAATTTCTGGAGATGCAAGATATATTCCACAATTGATAAGAGTCGATACAAATGTCGAAGGTTTCTCTACATAATGTGCTACCTCTCCCTCCTTTCCCAAAACCATGCATCCATAGTTTAATGATTGCTGCCGAGTTGCCTCAGTTGCCATGATCGTAAGCAGTGCCTGTTTACTGTTGTGGAACTCCACCATCTCTTGCAGAGGGAAGTCGGCACAGACGTCACCATTCATAACAAAAAAGTATGTGGGGCTGCCTGAACGAATCTGATCGCGAAAGTGATACATGCCACCTGCTGTTCCAAGAGGTGTGAATTCCTGTAAATACCGAATAACTATGCCATAAGTACTCGACATCTCCTGTACAAACTGAGCTAGATCATTCTTAGGATATGCCCCGATTATCAGCACTTCATTAAGACCGGGCACTTTGGTACAAGCTTCAATGTGATGTTGTATCATAGGTAATCCAGCCACTGGAAACAATGGTTTTGGGATGTCCAAGGATAGAGGTCTAAATCTAGTTCCTACAAAGATATAAATGAAACAGGATAAAGCACAAAAATAAAGTTGCATATAAAGAATTTATAAGTTTTTTAGCTCAACTTCTTAAATCATTCATCTTTTCTCTTTTTTTTTCCAACGTAGAAGTTCAACTAAAAAGAATAGTCCTTAAAGTCTTAATAAAAAACATAATTCTAAATGTATGTAATAAATATATGTACAATTTATACACAAAGCCTCTATATTGACAATGACGAAATAATCAGAATGTGACATAATCCAACAGCAATATCAAAATTATGTACAAGATGTCAACAGGATCTTCAGATAAATGTAGTAAAAATACATAATTATATATATAATTAGATACGTGTATATAATTTTGATATTAAATTTGACAATTCTGCAGTTCTTGCTAGATAAATAAGTGATAATTAAGCCAACACAAACCCTTTAAAGGTCCTCCGATTAAAATAACAGCCTTCAACATGATTGCACAAGTCAAATTTCTTTCTGATTGAATAATTCCAAAATATTTCTATATTCTCACAAGAAGGGTCAAGATACAGCGATCATCTAAGTCCTCCGAGAGGGTGAGGGGAACCAACGCTAATCGCATCGTGTAGACATGTTGTGTACACGTGTGGACGTGTCATCGGTGACGATATCAGTGAACAAGTTTCGATGAATCGATTTGAATGATAGAGCGGATCCAAGAAATAACTTTAAAGAAACAGCTTTCCTCGCATACCGAATTAATTCGAGCTGTCAACAGCAAATAATCGGCAGATGCTACCGCATACTAGAGGGGAATTTGCCAAGATATTCGAGACTCAGCACAACCCAACGGCGATGTTTGAAAGCCATATTAAAAGCGCCGGCGGCCGCTTCGAATCTTGCACTCTTTACTCTGTATTTTCTGCCTAATTCTTTCAGTCGCAAAACCGATCGGTTTCTTCAATCTGTTCGAATGGCGATCAGCTGACATAGTAATGGACTCGCGTAGTGATGATGAGACGTTCCGTGAAGTTAGCTCCAATTCCCGAAACATTTATCTCGCGTTTCATTTTTCTCATCCAAAAATTTAATTGACAACAAAGGACAACTCAATTAAATGCAGAAAAGGATGCAGTCTATACTTGTTATGCTAAATTTATGGAAAATCTAGTTCATCTTTCAATTAGAATTTATATCTCCGTAAAAAAGCATTTTATTCAAATTACAAGCGATCTCAATATCACTGCAATCCGCCAAACACTCATAGATAAAATAAATAGTAAGAGGGGAAGCAAAAAAAGCGCTTTTCATTTAAGGCTGCGTTTTATTTAACGCTCGCAATGCTCGCGAGCATCGTTTGTTTAATATTTGGTAAACAACAAAGATAAAATGATTCCACGCGTTGTGAGCGTTAAATGGAATGTCTTATGTCCATTTCTACCAACGCAGATTAACTTTAATTTCTTTGTCTTTTTCTAATCTTTAGAATTAAAAAAAAACGAAAAGTAAGTTGAACTGAGATTAAAGTTAATCTACGTTGGAAATGGACATTAGTGATACAAGTCGAACAATTTTTTTTTTTGGACATTCAAAGAGTAAAATGGAAAGACACTTGTATAATCGACTTTTTATGTTACCAAATGGAAAGCATCTATTATTTACATAAATTTAGCTGATATATTGGCTAATTATTGTATAATTAAACTGCTTTCTTTTTAAGACAAATCAACATAAATATCGTTCTTATAAATATCTTTTGGACATTCCATAAATAACAAAGAAAAAACAATACTTATGTATTGTTTGATGTATTGTTTATTTATTGTTTGACGCCTAAAATTAAAGAAAGCAGCCATAGTTCATAAATATGTATATATTAAAAATATATTTAAAAAAATGAAATAAGTATAATATAAATAAAAAAAAAATATATATATATATATAATAAAAATATAATATAAAATAAATAATTATAATAATTATACGTATATCTAATTTTAACATAATAATAAATATTATATATAATAACATTTAAGTTAAATTATAATCCAAACGTTAATTATCTTTTCAATATTTCATAATTCTTCATACAAAATATAAATATAATCAGTCTTAGATAAAGATTATTTTCAATTTATTTATTAGTTAATTGCATAACGTAAATATATAGTTATTATAACTTGAAATTATCTGAGTGATTGTTAATCTGCTACACTTTTTTAATTACACTTCGAAAATCTTCATATAAAAAAATCATTAATTAATAATCGGCTAAAGTATAAAAAAATGAATAAAATTATAAAAATTAAGGTCTGTATTCACCTTATTTTTATCGATAAAATTATGCATTAATTTTTCACATTCTATAGTATATATAATAAATAACTATGTGTTAAATGCGCCTATTTGTCAATAAAAATTAAATATGGTGTGAATAGACCTAAAAGATTAAATCATTAGGTCTGTTCGCATTGCTTGAAATCCTCAAAAATCTTTGTATTTAAATATAATGTACTCGTATATATAATAAAAAATGTATTTAAAAAATGCACTTTTTGCATTTAAAATGAGATAAAAAGTCTGTACTTTGCATTTTTTTGCACTCAGCATCTGCGTATTCTCTCTTTTCTAGTTCAAATTGGTATGGTGGAATATGTGTTATCTTGTCTTAAGAGCAAAAGTTTTTTTGAGATTTCAAGAAACGCGAATAAACTAATTATATATTAAGGCGTTACAGAAAGAGAAAGTGAAGTGATGCTGAGTACAAAACGGTAACAGAAACAGACCTATTAATTATTGGTTCGGCTAATTCTGATTAAATTGATAGGTCTGTAGGATAGTGTATTAGGATAAAGAATAGATTCTCTATGGCTGAATTAGTATACATTTTAGAATTTAAAGTGAGATAGATATATATGTTTTATAATATTTGGCGAAAACGAAAAAGCTTTCTTGTTTTCGCTAGAACTCTCTAATGTCTATAATGCTGAAATAAAGAACAAGATGTCGATTGTGCATTTTAAACAAAGTGAACATTAAAAAAATAAGTAAATTCAGTAAATATTGACCAATGAAACTGTAAATATTTTATTAAATTTACTTGCTTTTGTCATTTTCATCTCATTTCAAACACTCAATCAACCCCAATTGATCCCCAAATCTCATATATGAATCGCCATGTGTTGACACACTCGTGTCGTCCAATAGTAGTGCGATGAGCGCTGCCAGCGCTGCCAACATTGTTATCTAGGGTTAACTGATCTAGAGAATTGTTTGTCGCAAATAGTTTAAAAGGGAAGGGACGAATGAAATCGCGGAGCAAAGGGAAGGTTTTATTTTATTCCTTGCGCTCATACTAGAACCAACTAGAACTTTCTTCGTAGTTTTTGTTTCTTTTTTTTCCTTTTGCCATCTAATTATACATATCTTTTTCATTTCAAGTATAGGAAGTGCTACGTGAAACAGCTGTTAAAAGCAAATGTAGAAAACGAAAAAGAAAAAGACGTCTCCAGAGTTAAAGATTTGTTCTTTTTCCAATTTTTTGCAACTTTCATCATCTTTCTTTTTTTCTCTTCACCTTGAAAAAAAAGAATAAAAAATGAATAATCCAAGAAGTTCAGTTAATGTTAGCATTTCTACTAATGTAGATTAAATTAAACATCGATTTAGTTAATTTTTCATCTTTTTCTAGTCCTACAATTAGAGAAAAATAAAGAATAAATTGAACCAAGATTAAATTTGATCTACATTAATGAAAACATAGGCATAAAAGGAAATGTCGAATCTCGTATGTTTAGCGCGAAAGCTTGTCGACTCTCCCGCTGCATCGGGCATCATCGGCGAAGGGCGCCGAAGTCCGAATGTTGGAGGAAGAGATAGAGAGGGGGAGAAAGGGCAAGGAGGGCGCGTGCGATCAACTTCGGTTTGGTTCGGTGCGGCCGTGCGGTGCGTACTCCGCGTACTCGAGCGAGGGCCAGCGCAGCGCGCCGGTGGCAGCGTAAAACGCTCGCGTCGCCGTCGCCGTCGCCGACGAGTTTGGGATTGAACTCTTGATTTTTCGGTACGTCGACCTTGTAAAATCGCCCGTGATATCAGGGAAGTGCGAAAGGGAAAGTATGTGACGAGATACATCGCGATAGAGATATATCGTGCGTACGTAAAGTAACTAACAATAAAGTGCGTGCGTGCGTGCGTGCGTGCTTGCGTGCGCTGCGCTACATCGCGCCGCGCGAGCTCGGTAAATTCGCATTTGGCTGAAAGAAAGAGGGAGTCAGTGACTGAAGGTAGTAAAGGGGAGAGTGAGAGCGAGAGAAGAAACAAGTAGGAAGAGAAAGAGACACGTTCTTGTGGCGCGTTCGAGACTTCGGGACGAAGCGCAACATCGCATCGGTAGTTTATAGGCAGAAAGAGCGAGAGAAGAAACGGCCGAGAAGTTTGGAGCGGACGGACGGACAGACAGACAGACGGACGGACGGACGGAGACGAGACGTGACGGTGACGGTGACGTTACGTTGCGTTACGTTACGTTGAGAACGCGTCGCGGTGACCCGCCACCGTTGCCGCTCGTTCGCGCGTCGTCGTCGTCGTTCGTCGGACTGTCGGAGACATCGGAATCGTGACTCGCGCAGCCCGCGGCTTCGACTCTCGAGACTCTCGAGAGGAGCGTTTGCCAGTTTGCAACTCGCCCCGCGTCCCCGTACACTCCCTCCTCCCCAACGCGTCGGGGACAATACACACGGATCGGGGTTGTCGCCGCCAGGGTTGTTATCGAGGCCGGAACATTTTGACGTGCTGAACCATCTGCCAGAAAACATGGAAATATCCAAGAACCTGCAAGAGGAGATCTTGGATGTGCAACAGGAATTGCAGAAAGCGATATTTGAGCATCAGGTGAGAGAAAGAAAACGAGAACGAGAGAGAGAGAGAGAGAGAAAAGGTCTTTTCGTATTGCTTGAAATTATTCTTAAAATTTTTGCACTCAAAATGAGATAAATGTATGTATATTTGAGCATTGAAAAGAAAGAAAACGAAGATTTTGAGTGCAAAAAGTGCAAGAAATAACGAATAGACCTAGAGATTGCGATGCTGTGTGTGCGAGATAGTGATCGAAGAATGTTCGGGTCGTCGGGGGTTGAGAGGAGAGAAAGAAGGAGGCCTCCTCCTCCGCGCAACATACGCATATACATCTTAAAGATTGGGGGGGAGATTTTTATTTTTCTCCCCGCGTGTAATAAGGGAATTGAGGGATACATGAAAGCCGCGAGCGCCCGTCCCCTCTCCTTAACTTGTCATGAAGTTTCCTCCAAGTCGATACGATGGATCGATCGATCGATTCGGGACAACTCGAACTCGATAGATCCACCAAGCGTCTTTTGCTACTAACTTGACTGCGCACGCGCGCGCGCGCGCACGTGAAGGGTTTTGAGGATCGGAAGTTTGCGAAGGGCGAGGAGGAAACCGAGTGCGAACTGTGAAAGTCGAAAGTTCCATTTATGGCCGAGCGTGTTGAGCTTCTCTCCCGCTCGGCGTCCCCAGGCGCCCTCTTTCCGTCTCTTTCCACCCATTTCTTTCTCTCTTTCTCTATCTCTCTCTTTTCCGTATCTTACGCCTCATTCGCTCGTGGAAGCGGCCGAGAAATTCGTTGCGGGATCGAATTACCTATGTTTTCAAGAATGATATCTAATCGGTGCGATATCTAAAACTATAACGCGAACTCACCACCGAGAACTTGTTGATCAGTTTTCCAAGTTGAGTCATAATAATAGTAATAATGGAATAAAGTGGAGTAATTTGGATGGATTAAAAAAATTGAGGTAGTATATTTAATCAAACATAATATTATATAAAATTATAATAAGTATAATATTGTATAAAACATACACTATTGCACTGATAATTTTGTATATGTTTAATTAAATATTGTACATTATTTCAAAATTTCTGTTAACTTATCCAAATTATCTCGTTTTAAGGCCGCAGCACTTTTGCACAACACATAACGCATAGTATAGAGAATTAACTAATCAAAGTTTCTTTTTTCTATGAAAAGAAAAAAAAGAAAGGATTCTGATTGGTTGATTCTACTTATGCACTATGCATTATGAGTTAGGCAAAAGTTTGTGCTGTGGTCTTTACTTTATCAGGGGACATTATCATGATTTCATAGGTCTGTTTTTGTTTGCTCTTTAAAGCTGAACTTCTTGTATAGTTCACCATGTTGGAGAAAAAAGAGAAAGGATGAACTATATAAATTTGTAGCAACATTGTTGTAATGTGTGCAATTTTGTTGGAATTGCAGTGTTGCTACAACATTACTGGATTAATCTTCCAGATAATGTCTAGAAGATTTTTATGATGTCTTTTATGTATCTTTTAAACATGTACACAAAAAATATCTTTATGATGTCTTTATTACATTTTTATTATGTTTTTTAGGTTCATTTCTACTATAGTAGTTAATTTAATTTTAATCTCAATTCAACTAATTCTTCATCTTTTGCTAATTTTAAGAATTAGAAAAAGAAGAATGAAGGATCAGTTAAACAGAGATTAAAATTATTCCGCATTGATAGAAACGGGCATTAAGCCTCGTTCCATCAAAGTAAGATTAATTTTAATCTAGCTTTAACTTTACTGGGTGCTCCAGTAAATGACATAGATGAACAGTGAACTATTACATCTTTGTTGTTTGCCAATGTTAAACAAAGAAATCGCTGTATTGCACTGTCTTTGTTGGAAAGTATCAACTGTTTATTTTTTCTTAAGAATTTATCTTTTTCTTAGAATTAGAAAAAGATAAAAAGTAAATTGAACCAAGAGTAAAGTTAATCTTACATTGATGGAACTAGGTCTTAGTCTTGTTCTTTTTAGTTAAACTTCTTCTACATGGTTTATCTCTTTCCCTTTTTTTTTCTCTAAGATGAGGAGAAAAGGAGGAAAGGTAAACTTATAGGTTTGCTTTCTGCAAAGAAAGGTCTCTTATGAGGCCTTTTATAATAAATAAGATCGTGATAACATCCTTATGATGTTATTATGACTTTTGTGTTCTTATGGTATACGGAAGACGAGAGTCGACGAGATGGCCCTCCTTGAACATCTCTACGTGCTCCCTACCATCTTTATAAATATATCGATACCTTCGGATTCCTTTGTACCGCCGCGCCGCGAGCGCATTCGCCAGGGATCGCCTGGCGCGAAGATGATTCTTGCTCGCCCTCTCGATCGCTCATGATCATAAGCGCAAGTCTCGATCAATGTGGTATTATCGGCATAAAGGTACTAAAGTCATAATAAAAGGAATAAGGAATAAGGAATAAGGAATAATAATTTCAATCTATCAGATACCGGATACACCGGATTTCTGGTAAGTTGGAATCCTTATTCCTTATTTTTAATTCCTTATTCCTTCTATTGTGGCCGCAAAAAAAGTGGTCAAGAATATATCATTAATTACGACTTACGATCTACGAGAGAAGGAGCGAGCGCGATTACTCCGGGTAGTGAACAAGGACGTAGCACAACTGATGGTCACAATACAAACTCGCGCGCACACGTTCAATTGTGCTGCATCCTTGTTCATCGCTCAGAGTCGTGTGTTCGTTCCTTCTCTTGTAAGTCATAATTTTTTAGGCACCCTTGCGATTTAGTGTTGCCCTCAACATGAACTTTCGATTTTTTTTTTATATTCATCTACATATGCATAGGTGCACAAATTCGCGGTGAGATCTCGTACTATAAAGCCTTACCTTTCGGTTTGGCAAGGATTGGCGACAATTTCCTGATAATAATTTAATGTCGCGCTCATTGAGAGCCAAAATTGGGTGCAGTCTGTTCGATTCGCAAGAAGACGCTTCATGTCGGACAATCGATAAGTTGTGAATTATCCAGCCACGCTCCTCTCGTCGTTTTTCCGCCGAGAGGGAGATCCCTCTCGGCGCAGCAGTGCGCGACGCAGTCGCACGTTCGACAAACTTTCGCGTCAGTTTTCCTCAGCTTAACCCGGGAATAGTTACCGAGAGTGATTTTACACCTCAACAGCGAGAAAACAAAGATTAGTCACAGTAATTTTCCCTACTGATCGAAAATTTATATACCGTTGTTTATTTGTCCCCTTATTGTTATAGAAAATGTTGAGTAAATTTACACACAATGTTCTTAAATACTAATAAATTGTAGAATAACCAATATAATATGCAATTTTTATGCAATAAGAAATTTTGTAATAATA
>Ga0157363_1006943_pt1 | contig 10695 bp, 6 predicted proteins | sample AttsexASBM1_FD_111477 | JGI IMG/M metagenome (GOLD analysis project Ga0157363, IMG submission 111477) | Fungus gardens microbial communities from leaf cutter ant in Ribeirão Preto, State of São Paulo, Brazil - Atta sexdens ASBM1 | ecosystem: Host-associated > Fungi > Mycelium > Unclassified ...
GGGCGTGCTTTTCCCCAAAAACAATAAAAAAAAAAAAAAAAAAAAAAAGGGGCGGGGGGATAAGACGCGGGAAACAAAGGGGGGAAAAGTAAAAAATGTGGGTGTGTGGGTGGGGGTGTGTGGGGGGGGGGGGGGGGGCGCGAGAGAGAGAGAGAGAGAGAGAGAGAGAGAGAGAGAGATAAAAGTCTGTTTTCTGTGGCTAAGACCGGTATTCAGATCTTATATGCAAGACCGTCTTAAGTACAGTCTCAAGTTACGAACCAATCAGAGAGGATATTAGAGTCTTAAGACATTACTTAAAACAATCTCGAAATAAAAATAGAGTATGAATACCGCCTTAAACTAATATACACTTTTGGAACTTACAGTGAGAATAGGTATACATTTGATATATCTATAGTAACTTTAAAAATAAAGACGCAGACCTAGAGAAAGAAAAGAGAGTACCGGCCGTGACGTCGGCGAACATGTGAGAGCACCCTTAAGCACACCCCTTCTTCCTCAGCCTCTCCGTCACTCTCGCGGCTCGGCGGGCGCGCGAGAGCGTCGAGCTCGCGCACTTGACTGCCGTGCTCTAAGTGAGAGCGCCACGTGACGTCGTCGCGCACGACCCCAGGCCGCTATGTTTCCGATAGCACGCGGACCGATCGCACGGCGTACCGCGATTGGCCACACCTTTTCGTGCGACCGCGCCGCTCTTCGGATGCGATGCAACGATAATAAAATGACCGACTGCTCCCCCCCCCTCTCTCCTTCGATGCGGACGACATAACGCGAAGTTGTGACGGATGCAAAATGCATGTGTTACTACTTCGCGTGCGGACCATATACGCAAATGCGAGTAACCCGGCAACGTCGCCAATCTGTCTGTCTGTGAGTCGGTCGGTCTGTCAATCGGTTGGTCAATTGGTTGGTTGGTTGGTTGGTTGGTTGGATGGTTGGTTGGTTGGTTGGTTTGTTAAATGTATACAAGGTGTCGCACATAAAAGATCTTATACTTTACTCTTTAACAGAATATAATTTCGATTCTCTCTCCCCCCCTCCCTTCTCTTTTTCTTTTTCTCTTGTTCTTCATCTTTCATGCTTTCAGACCCGATAATATAGACATACCGCATATCTGTGAACGTTCCACTATAGCTATGTATATATTATTCTACCAATAGTTATATACATGCTTAACCCATCAATTCCATCGATTCCATTTCTGGGATACCGAATATTATTGCAATTTTCTTCAAGTGATATGGCTGATTTAGAAATCCAGAATAAGAGCCAATCGACGATCGTACCTGGCGTTTCAAAAATGGACATATTATACCAAATGAGTATACTACCATGTTTAATAATGTCGTCTTAACTGTATTAGCTATACAGACAGTTGGTTCCCTCCCGTCTCTCCGCCGGGATGACACCCGCTCGTCGATACTCTTTGTCGGCGTTACGTCATCGAGAAACGCGGATACTAAATGTCTGAATAAATGTAAGTACGATCGATATAGGCGGGTCGCTGTAAATAATATATTGAACGATTAAGTTTCTTTTATGCTGAGTATGCAATGTGACTTGGGACGAGTCAACAAATTTGGAAGAAGCGAGTTCTATACTCTTGAAATGGCATCGAAAAAATGTTTTAATTATACTCTCTAAAGGAGTCTTGGAGTGGAAACTCTTCACTGTAAAGAATGAAAATTGAGCTAGTCTTGAAAAAAAAAAAGTGGCTCAATTTTCAATCTTTAAGAGTGAGATTTCACTCTTCGGAGTAACAATTCACTCTAAAAGTTTTAGAGAGTATCATGTTAATTTAACGCAGAATTAAATCACTACGAAACTACGCGAATCTCTTACGTTAAAACCTTATTCGGGACTCTGTATATATCGTGATGTCGTAATTTGCCGAAAATAGAATCGACGTGTATTCAAATGAATCGTCTCCGGTATAAAAGAACTAGAATCGTGATATGTGATCGTATTGATTCTTCGCGCGCGATATTGTACAGTTATAAATTAATCACGACCAGATATGCTTAAATTTAACGGTTCGTTTACACATTACGTTATCGAAATATAACGTAAAATATTGTTATTAATGCAAATATTGATGTAAGCGTTATATGACCGACACGTGCTAGAACAATGTTGCCCCGCGCGTAAAACAATTCTTTTATTCAAACAAAATTTTGCTTTGAACGTACCGATCGTTCATTTTGGTCATCATCAAACCGTACAATTACTCTTTCGCATTCAATTATTTTCCGTTGTTTGCACAAAAGAAATGTTTACGCGTCGAAATATCGATTCTGGTTTGCGTTGCTCGCATTTTAATATCGACTTTGAATCTACTTACTTTATATCGTATTTCGATATTTTTCTTTTTAGAGAAAGTAACGGTAGTTCCCATCGTGTGTCTACAGTTACAAAATTATCTTAGCGTTATTGTGTTGCATAGTTACTCAAGATAAGAGATACCCATGGAACTTGTGCCGCGTTCACACCTGGATGTCTATCGATAGATCGTAAAAAAAAAAGAAGAAAAACAATTAATGACGATGTCATGAAGCGGCATAACGCGAACGTCGGTTCATAAAATCTCGGACGAACATCTTCTTTTATTACGCGTGCGACTCGTTTCGTTCCATAATGAATACCTGCCGGACCTGACTCCAGCATTTATTGGCTCTATGCCAATGACATAATAATAATCGTCGGATTTTATCAGAGGATCGAGCTGCAGCCGATCTCTGACGTTCTCGTCGTTGTCGCCGATATTAAGGACCGGCAGAAAGCTCAGGTGTGATGGAGAGAACGAGAACAATCATGTTGCGGCGACGTGCGTGACAATTGGAACGTCGCGGTTTCGTCATGAGATAAAGGTCGACTCTGGTGATGTACGTTGACGCGCTCCCGAGCACGTGATAAAGCGATAAGTGGAAAATTTGCGGACGAAATGCAAGTCGCTTCGCGCCGACATACGGCAACTACTGCGATCACGTGCCTCACGAGTTAATTACTCGTTTCAGCGGTACGAAGTCGATAAAGTCGATAGTGTATCAATAAGTTGTGCGATAATCTGTTAGGCGAGTGTCGTCGAACGATTCGTCATCGCCTAACATCATTATTTTGCACAATGTTGAGTTTTTCTCTCCTCGACGTTCTTAAAATGACAAAGAAGAATATCTTTGTACGGGATAAGAGAGAATAGAAGAGAAAGAATCGCGTGTGCGTGCTATAGGCAGCTCACCCTCGCTCCGAGAAAGCGGGCCTCCAACAACTCCTGCTTCCTTGGGTCCAGGGTGGCCTGAAAGTGCTCCATCTTGACGCCAGCGCCTGCAACAACAAGTCACAGCGAATTACACTTCGACCTTTTCGCCCGTGACGTTTCGGTGGCAAAAGAAACGAAGAATCTGCGATAAGAATCGAGAAACGTATCGACGATCTCTATAAGAGTCGATATATAGCATACGGATCGATGTGTTCTGAGATCTGATCTTTTCGACTGATCTGATGGCGAAATCGACGCGATATGTCAGAATAAAAGAAATGAAGACGAGGCGAAGAGAACGAGAAAAGGAAAGAAAAAGATTAAGCAAGGGTTAGCCGTGCGGAAAAAACGTAAAGAGAAACGAGCTATCGCAAAAGTTGCCGGATAGAGCTGATATTAAATGCCAGATAATGCTATTACGCGCCAAAGTATTCGCAGAAGATGATATTTGTGCGTTGCAATTTACCACGATTTTCCTATTGTTCGCATATGTGAAGATCAAAGGCCATTTTCTTGAAAAATATAAAATCGTAAATATAAAAATGTACAAGGTTACTTTAATATATGTCACATATTATATATTTTTCTATTTTCGTATGCGAAATTTTTTTAAGAATAAGTCCTATTCCATACTCTTAATGACAAGTGTTGACGTCGTTACATTGTTATGCAGGTTTTATACCTGGTAAAAAAGCTGCACTGAGCAAGAATAAATTTTAATAAGTACTAGAATAGTTTTAAGTAAATATAAATATTTGCTAAATATACATATATTTATTATACAGTATACATATATTTATTTGATACATAAACTATTAACCTTCCATCATCCCGATATTTTTCAATCATTGTTTTCTCTGGGCCGTTGAAGAAAACAGCATATATTTTTTTATGATTCCGAACTACATAAAAATCAGAAAAAAATCTTGTTGTGAACAACTTTATATAATAAGTTTTTGTAATAAAAAACTAAATCGCATTTTATTAATTTTTTATTGAAATTTGAATAAGAATTGAGAAAACATGATATTGCCTTAAAAGAGGTCCAACACCACACAAAGTGGTGCTGGAGGGTTAATTTAATTGTCTTTTTTTTATTAAGTTAATATTTATTTACTATAAAGTATTATTTGAAAAAATATTAGTAAATTTTTTTTCAGTGTGTGAAATGACAAATATAACTGACACTGATTCTCATTAAGAGTTCCAAAATAGGGACTGAAGGACAAAATTATTATTCAATGATGAAAAAACGATTTTGCTAAAATATCTAAAAATTTAACTAGATACAGATCTAAAAATGATTTTGTTGGACGATCAAAATAATTGTGTACACTGTTAAAATCATATACTCAATATCAATTTGAAGTTTAGTTTTAATCATTTCTATAGATCGCCATGGCTCCCATTTAACATGTTGTTAATTTAATTAAAACAATAGAATTTAAACTATTCAACTCAAGACAATATATTAAATTTGATTCAGATTTAATTTATTATTTACTAGGTGCATTAATATGGACGTTGATTGCTTCGAAACTAACTATAGAAATGGATTGATTTACACTTTGACATGAATGATACACTGTAAAATATAGTGTCAAATTTAACTTAACGTGAATCGCCATCTGCTCCTACTCAATTATATAGTTATTTTATTATTAAAACAATGGTTATATTTGATACTATATCGTATTATGATTTTACCAAAATATGATATATTTAGTAGGAGCAGTGGCGATTCACGTTAGATGAAATTTGACATTATATTTATAGATTTAACAGTGTACAAATAAAAAATGTGATTTATCTCTATCTAAGAAATTAAATTTATTGTACCTTTGACATTTAACCCGGTGTCACACCATTGTGACTAAGTCATAATGACCCGATACATCTATATTTTCTTACATACTTCATAGATTTTAACTAACCGCCCTGTGCTGGAGCTAAGACTTTCTAAAATTGTTGACACTGTGAGAATAGACCAAAAAAATATTCGGGTTATCATGATTCACCTCAACGTCCGTGTAATAGTTTAGCATCATAATGACGCCGGATTAACAGGATAGAAAATTCGAACGATGCTTAAATATCCTAGCAACAAGTTTGAGCGTTTCACATAATTATTTTGAACAAAATTATTTTCAGATCTGTATTTAGCTAAATCTTTTAGATGCTTCAGCAGAACCGTCCTTTTCCGCGAAGCATCTCCAAGCGCTAACGAATACTTAGACGCGCCGATGCTTCCTTTGCGTGGATTTGTAAGAAACTTCAAAAACGAATTGCATCGCAAAAGATTTATCCTTGGACGAATCCGAGCGAGGAAAAATGCGGGGAAAGTGAGAACGCTTGTCCTCGACGAACCGTTATTCCTATCCGAATTCTCCCAAGTAGAAAATTCGGATAGGAACGTCACCTTCGAAACTGCAATTACCAGACGCTTCGACAATGGTATTCAACGCCCACTGACAACATCCTCGATCGTAAATGCTATCTACCGAAGCCGCTGATGATTACCGCGCGCGCAATAAACTGGACATCCCACGGGTCATAAACGGCGCAATCCGAGTGCTATAATTAGTGTTTTACGAAGTCGCGTTATGCCGAAGTATTATCTATTTCGATCAAACGGATTGGATTTAACTTGCCCGTCGATCCTCTCCGCGAATAAACCACATTCTATTGTGCGACTTGGAGACCGTCTCGTAAAATTAGTCGAATCAACTGCGGACAGAAATAATTTGCGCGTTACACAAAGTACACGTTTACGTGCGTTGCGTGCCTTTCCATCTTTATTATTCACGTTATTATGGATGAAAACTACTGTCTGAGAAAAGAATCACCCTAGGGTTAGTTAACTACCGGCGGGACGTAATTTCCCAGAAAAAAATTATCGTTTGAATTTAAACCCGTCTAAGTCCACGGTGAGCGGTACGTTTTTTTTTATATTTACAAATGAAATCTTCAGTAACAGATCTCCATAAATTCACTAGTTCGCGAAACGATACGCATGCGAGCCAAACAAAAAGATTTACTTACGTATATCGTACACTAGGAAAAAGAGAGTCTGATTGCTTTAAATGGAATTCTGGTTGAAAATGGATGAATCAGGATTTTCTGGCTAAATCCATTATAATTTTAATTCAGATTACCAGAATTATGATGAATGTGATCAGAATTTTCTGGTTAAATCTACTAAATGCTATACTGAAAAACTCATTTATTTAGTTGACAAACAAAATCCTTTGATGCAATAAAACAATTTAGTTGAAGCAAAACATTTGATTATTGTAACATTTTTCTTGTTTCTGATAAACATTGATCTGATGAACTTGTTTATCCAAAAAAATCAATTGATTCAACTAAATGAGTTTCTCAACGTACAGTAAAAAAAATTACTCTTAATACATATTTCTTTTTAGTATAAAATAAATATTTATTCAATAAAAAAGTGATAGTTACTTCTTTTTATATTAAATAAACATATGTTTACATTTGGTAAATATTTAATTAGTACTATTCAAACAAATATTTATTACAATTTATTAAATTCTTTTTCAGAGTAGTTGAGATAAGACCAGAATTCTGATTGATACGATCAGAATCTTCTAGTTCGTTTTCAACCAGAAAGTTTTCTTATCAGAATACGAGCTTCAATTTTCATAGATTGGTTTAACAAGGATCGTCCCTCTCTCTTCTGTTATCAACACATATACACGAGTCGCACTGCTCGCCGTTACTTTCGAGAATCACTGCAATCCGTTAAAGACATTATACACGTTCACGATGCGTGACCGGCCGTTGCGCGTTACCAAACGGCGCAACGTTGTTTTGTTCGTTGGATGTTTTAACGATCTTTTTCCATTCCGCGATCGCGATCGGTTCGCAGGTAATAATGGCGCCGTGTGTTCGGATTTTGGATTCGACGGGAGAAGTGAGAAAGTGATGGGATAATTGATCATATGTCGCGGTATGCGACAATTAAAGCCACTTCGGACCCACTGTGGACAGCCCGGAACGCATCTGGCCGTTGAATAAATCCGAGCGGGTGAACGCGCGAAGCCGCGCTCGCTCGCGCGAGTGCAGTAGCGCAGTCATTGAACTCGTCGTCGGCCACAATTTTCATGTAAAACGGGGGCAAGGCTATTTTATTCGTAGTGCCTGGGATAGGCGAACGTACTCGCCGAGTAAGAAGATAGACAGACGCGGTTCGCCGAGGCGCAAGTTTTAATTGTGCAATCGAAAACAATGCGCGACTTTTACGACACGGCGTGTAACGTCGCGCGACGAATCCGAGAATATTCGATTTCGTCGCATTAAAAGTATTTAAAGAGGCCCCTATTCTGTAGCTCTTAATGACAGTAACGTCATACATGTATCGTTATACATTGTCTTCTACCCAGCTTTTTTTATCATGTACGAAACCTGCGCAACGTAATTATATAGTGTTGACAATGTAATTATATAGTGTTAAATTAGAGTCATTAAGAATATAGAATGGAAACCTTACTGTCGATTCAATCCCTTCAGAATCTGTATAGATTTTAATGTACACCAAATTTGACGATATTTATCCGTTGAAATTATTTAATTCTATCGAGATCAAATGTACATAATATATATGTTGAAAAAATAGTCAAAATTTGAAAAAAAATTAATTATTTAATATGAATTATTTATTTAAAGTGCTTAAATCAAATAAAAAAACATTTTGTTAACATTTTTGTTCTAATAAAATCAGATCTGAAGGGATTAACGTACACGCGCAGATTATCCCAACTGACGTAAAAAACTTTTTATCCGTCAGCCTCGCTACCTTTGCGAGCGAACAACCGGCATCTTCAGCTTCGCGTGCAACGTTTACATCGGAGAAGTGTCACGACTGGCAACGGTTGGAATTTCATTCGTTCTACAAAAGGCGCGGAGAAAGCGAGGCGCTAGCAACAATGTGAGACGTTGCTCAGGATATTTCGCGAACGGTGATTCTACCTACACGGCGAATGCATTACTCGCGCGTCCATCAGCCAAAACTTCTGCATCCTTCGAAAAAGTGTGCCACACGAACAGCGGGCATCATCTCCAATGGCATGCTGTCGCGATGCTGTCGAGAACCGATCCACTTGTTTGCCGGATAATACTGGAAACGCGACAGAGATTGTTGAGAGTAACACGAATTTTATCGGTGCTTCTCTCCATAACTGGCGACATTTGAGGGATGACTAATTAATATGATTTCGGAAAAATCTATTATTCCGCTTAGCCGCTGTCACGTTTCTCGTTGCGACAAAAACGAGAAAAACTATCGCGTTTGATCAATGAATGCGCGAGTGCAACTTGCGCAACGCGGGACGCAGCGGTTCGCATACTTCACGATAATCATCGCATTCCTGCGTAAGCGAGTATGCTGTAAGAATTAAATACATTGTTTTCAATATTCAATATTTTTATTCTCTTGTATACGTCGATGTACTCTCCATTCTCCGCATTTTCCCTTTGCGATAAAACGGAAGGTATTAGTCGGTTAACGTTATAAAACGCAATAAAACGGAAGGTATTAGTCGAAATGTTCAGAGTTGCCACGTGGTTTATAAGGGGTGTCTTTCATTTAGTGACACAGATATCGTTCTGTCTTTATTATGTGAAATACAAAGAAGGATAGAACGTTTATATTGACTTGTGTCGTTATGTCTCTAAATGGAAAGCACCCAAGATCTACAATTAGTAGGGATTTTATGGTGAAATCGGTCACTCGCTACACTGGATTAGTACATTAAAAAAGCTGCTTTATATTTAAATAAATAAAAGAACAATGAAAATATCTATATAAAGCATTTAAATGTAGTAGTATAATATAATCAACTTGGACAATGAAAATAATATATTCTGTTAATTAACGCAATTATATCGCATTATTTAATCGTTTAAAATATTTATATGCTTTTACATTGATAAAAAAATTATTAAATTTCAATATTTTTTTAAATAATATTAATTAAATGTTTATGTACAATAAATAAATATTTCAATAAAAAAATGGTAGTCCAATTAATTCTTGTATACAAATAAATATATGTTTACATCTAGTAAATATTGAATTAGTACTATTCAAACAACATTTATTAAAATTTAATACGTTTATTAAAATATATTACTAAACTTTAGTACATTTTTTTCAGTGTACATTTAACTTTGCTAATTTCATGTAACAGTATTAATTTAGTATGCACTAATCTAGTGTAGGTAATGCAAGTGACTGAATTCGCTATTATTCTCACAGGAGAAAAAGCTCTCTCCCTTTTGGACACTCAGCTAAATAAAATGGCAAACTGGATTTATGCCTGTTTCTATCAATGTAGATTAATTTTAATCTCGATTTAACTTACATTTTATCTTTTTTTCTAATTCTGTAAATTAAAAAAAGACAAAAAATAAACTGAAATTAAAGTTAATCTATGGACATCATTAACTTCCGTGAAGTTGGCATCTTATTATCAAAATTTTGATATAATTAATAGAGTTCTAGAGTTCGTGATAGACGATTAAATAGAAAAAGATAATTCAATACTTAAAATATTAAAAATAATGTAAAAGTATGCGATGTCAATTTCGTCGGTTATGAATTCTCTCTTGAATAAACTCAACAATTGTTTAGAAGATACTTTTAAGATAGCGTGATCGAACAGGGGTCAACTGAGACCTTCAATATAATATCTCAGTGAATGTTGAAAGATCGATACGATGAAGAGTTTACAGAACAGAGTTCTCTCGGGCGAAACAATATCAAGCGAGCAACTGAAAATAATAAGACGGTAAACTTTCTGAGATAATCATTTTGCAACTTTGTGATCATGCGAAATCAGCGAAATCACTCGCGAGGAATACGTTATCGTCTTTGATATTTTCAACACATAACGAAAGATTTCAAAACAGTTTGCCTATCGCCTACAACGTTTTCAAGGCTATTTTCGTATCTCGAGAATATTTTTATGCACAAGGTGAATAAAAAATTACTACCAATACATTTATATATACGGCTTAACTATGTTAGAAAATAAGTTTGCGTTTGTCGAAGTGGCACCATCAGCGTTCGCATCTCGTAATATACATATACATAAACGTAATTGAGCTGCCAACCGACGGTGTGTCCGCTCCTCGGCTGATTTATCCTCGCGTTACTTATCTAATCTCGTGTATTATAAGACCGAAATAACATCCGTATTTTCATACACCGGGCGTCCCGAAATTCTCCTAAAGCGAGAAAACATAGGAATATTCCATTTTCGTCTCGGGGAGAGGATCTCAACCAATCCGCTCGATGTTTTCGTTAATTTGCCCAAGAGATTGATGAAAGAATTAAAAAAAAAAAAAAAAAAAAAAAAAAAAAAAAAAAAAAAAAAAAAAAAAAAAAGAACAAACAAGTAGAAAAAGAAAAA
>Ga0157363_1006944_pt1 | contig 10694 bp, 5 predicted proteins | sample AttsexASBM1_FD_111477 | JGI IMG/M metagenome (GOLD analysis project Ga0157363, IMG submission 111477) | Fungus gardens microbial communities from leaf cutter ant in Ribeirão Preto, State of São Paulo, Brazil - Atta sexdens ASBM1 | ecosystem: Host-associated > Fungi > Mycelium > Unclassified ...
TTTAGAAGGCCAAATGTTAATGCTTTAAAACCACAAAAAGGCGGGAAGATATATAAAATTTAAATTGTTATTTCGGTTGTATCAAATCTAAAGCTCAGAACTTTTTTGTACACCTAATATGTAGTAGTTGTCACAATGTAACCTCTATCTTTCCATCTGACAAGTATACTCCGTAAATTGTTTATTAATTTCTTTGTTGAATCTCTAACAATTCTCTCATATGTAGCAGTGTCGGAAAAAATGTTTTCCATTTTTGAGATGTAATTATATTTATTCAAAATAACAGTAACATTCCTTTTATCGGTTTTATGGTAATTAATATTTCGGATGACTATTAACAAATTCTTCGTCTTTTTTGGAGTTTTATCAGAGGCCCTCTTATGTAGAAATTATGTGTTGCGATCACGAGAGGGTTGCTCTCCTCGCCAATGCGAATGTTATCATCCTTTAAAGCTTTTAGGAAAACCGGGAATGAAGTGGCGAAAAGAAAGAAAAGCGGCGATAGTTCATTTAACTATTTTTATTTTTATTCCCGTCGTTTCAATGCTCACAATGCGAGGTTTCCCGGTTTTATTGGCCTTGTAGGGATCCTGACTGGGGCCTCGTATCTGGCGGAGGAAAACAAAAGACCTCCCTTGATATACTGGTTTTCCGCGACTAGCTCGGCGTGATGAGAGGAACCGGAGGAGCCATTCTCATGTTGATGCAATGCTTTTATGAGCCGCCGTAATTGGCGCTTCCACTCTCCGCATCTCGACCTTGGCATCTACGGTGGCGATAAACAAATGACTAGACGTCCAAGAGTTAGCATGAAATTAACTGATATAATCGGATTGATAATTGGCGTAGAAAGAAATAATATAATGAAATAAGTCCTGAGGGAAAAAGGGGGAGGAAGACGATTTCTCCTTCTTTTTTAACGGAAAATCAGTCCCTATCCGAGGAAGCATAGGGGTAATTGTAAAGGAAGCGGAGAAAAGTGGGCACCCTGAGTGAACTTAAGGAGATAGTATGGAGTGATCCCGAATAAGGGCGTGCCAAAGATAAGAAAGGAGAACCAGGCGCCCAAAGGCAGGCGCCCAGGCCTGATAAGTAAGCAGATGCTTTGGGAGCCCTAAGATAAAGGCGCGCCAAAGCGGAAAAAACAACAATGACAATATTCAATAAAAGGGATATGTGTGTTATCTCTGGAAATTTAAGATCTCTTTAAAATATCGTTAAACATAATGACATAAGGAAAACACGCTTTTTTAAAGCATGCCTAATTTGATTGTTTGTACAAGGATTTATCGTTGGAAGGAAATTTATCGTGAAGGAAGTGATGATGTTGAGAAAGCCATTCTCTTATAACATTTTTACATGTCCCATGGGATTTCGTGACAAAAAAGAGAAGGACTGCGCTTCCTGACTGAGTGCTTATCATCATAGATCGCAATGAGAAGATGGGATAATCCCCCCCCATACAGCATTTTAATTTCTTTCCCTTTTTCTGTAATTAAGAATCTATCAATAATGATAGCTTTTCAGTATTATTATGATATGCTTAGTTCAATAAAGTATTTATATTCAATAATAATAGTGTGAGTAACTCATTTTCATAGATGACTCATTTCCTTCATGTCAGGTAACTTGGAATTTCTTAAAAGAAAAAGAAATGCATTCTTCGTTAACCTTTTTTAGTAATGGAGAAAACGATAGACGAACAGATATGAAAACAATATACTTATCGTGATAGTCTAGAGGCTACAAGCGCAACTCTACATCCCCTAAATTCTAGCAATAATTTTTTTTCGTTCTCTCAATAGACTCGAAGATGAAGTCAAATCGTTTATAGTCTCTCTTAAATCAAACTCTGTCAGTCGGTTAGGCTATTGTACAATTGTTAGTCTTGTGTACAATGGAGAACATACATAATATTTTTTCGGACCCACGCTGTGGGTATATTACTTGCGAAAGCTTCGATTCTTATCAATAGAAGCATTATCTGTTACTGTGCAACAAATAGATCAGACTTTTATTATTGTAACATCACCTGGAACGCATCTGATTCACTGTAGATTAATGTTCGCGTTGCTCAGGAACAGTTGTTAGGAACATTGTAAGTATATATGTTGTTAGGAATAATGTAAGTATATGTTAATGATTATAGATATTGATGTGGAGCATTGTGACTTCGCGTTAGGCTCGATATGATAGGCGGAGTGTAAGTATCAACGTATATGAAGTTTTGCACATTCGCAGCGGTTCTCTAAGCGTGATCAAATTCTTATTAGTTTTCATGTGATAAATGTTCCATGTGCATGAGATCTATTTTAATTTATATATTTAAGTCTTGCTATTGTATTTTTCAGGGATTGTGCAGATGCTATGATGTGTTAATTATGTTAAAAAAGTTACGGAGACAATTATTGTATTCGACAGATTATAATAATAGTAGCACGAAAAGGGCTGAATAACAGCGGCGTATTGCGAACAATTTATGTTCCGACATTATCTTCCAAGAGCACATGATAGCTATTGTCAGTCAAGATAAATTCTTAGGCAATGATAATAAAATGAGACTCATTTCTATGTTTATTTCTACGACAAAAAGTGGTAAACGAACAAGAAGCATATAATAATTGACTGCAAATAGTTATCATTCGCGTCCTTTCCTTTACATTTTAATTGTAATGTTACGATAATTATTTTTATGTTATCAGCATTTTGCCTTAGAGAGCGAAATATTTATTGTATTATGTTTTGTTTATTTTTCAATCGCTATTTATTATGTATGTTTTTATTATTGAGAATGATCCGATCGCGATCGAAATGTCTATTGCTAGCATTCTTTATTAAAATTTAAACTTAAAACATTTTCGTTTCCTTTTTGTTTTTTGTACTTTCTGTTCTGTTTTTTTTTATATAATAATTTTTGACTCGTAGCCCTCTTTTTTCTTTGTTTTTTCTTAATTAAATAATCCAAATAAATAATGTTAAAAACATCAATTGACAAATATTTGCAAAACTCCTTTTCTATCACAAGTAACATTAGAAAAAAAATTTACATTTGAAAATAATATTTGATATAAATAAATATTTCATATTTAAAAAATGAAACGAACGAAATTCCGAATTATTATAGGAGAGAAAGAGAAAATAATATAGTGAAGAAATCGAAGTTAGTAAGTAATAAGCTGTAAACCGCTCCTGACAACGCAAATTTCATGCCCTGGTTGGTTATTTTCAAATGTTCACCGTTTGAAAACTATTGATATCTTAAGATGTTGCTTAACATTTTCGATTTACTTTTTCATGAGGAATATGTAAGTGATGTAAGTGCCGGTTCCTGCGATAACTCTGGTACATATATCTGATACTTATATATATATTTATTTATATTATCTATATATATTTTATATATATATAATACAAAACAAAGTTTTTTTTCAAATTTAACTTTAATTATTGATTTTTAACTTTTTACTATAATTTGTATGTAATTTTTACTTTAAGTATAATTTGTAAACAATTAATTGTAAACAATTAAACTTAAAATAAAATTAAATATATAAAAAAGTTAAATTTGAAAATAAAAACTTTGTTTTTAATAAGGTATGAATAAGAAACATATTTATATAAAAAATATTGCAGGTTTTTAATATTTAAAATCTTATTATAACTTTTACAATCAATAAGATGTAAAAATAATGTTATAAATAATATTAATAATAAGTAGAGTTAATAATAAGTAAAAAATGTTTAAAAAAGAATTATGAATGAAAAATCTTTAAAAAAGTATTAACACACACATATAGGTATTCTATTTATTTTCTAATCGCTGAATTCGAACTGCTATTTTCAGAATAATCTATTGATGATTCCTTCTCTTCATTTGATATAACATCATCTTTGTTTTATTCATCATTTTCTTCGCTGTTTTTTTTTTCGTCGTTCTTGATCATGTTTCTTTTCTTTTTTTCGTTTTATAATATCTTTGTTTTATCGTACGTAGTACCTGTAGAATCTCAATCTTAAAAGCTTCTTTGTCTGCTGAGCCAGGTGAACTTACTTACTAGTCAGTCATAGTTTGTTCGATCGCGATGTAAATGAAATTTTGTAGTTTCACAGCACCTAATCTCACGCGATACTGAAACAGAATAAATATATTTTATTGCATTATATTTCAATACTATACCCCAGTAACATTTTAATTTGATTAATTTCAATTGATTAATTACTAACTGATAACTGATAAAATTACTAATTGATAAAATATTTATCAATATGCTAAAACCAAACAAGTAAGTGAAGATTTACACTGTTACTCGTTCTTCTTCGGTATTATTTTCCCTTTTCTCATGCGTGCCAGAAGTATGATATAATATTTTCATTCTTACTGATAGATTCATTATATTGTAGTTTCGGATAATGTTACCAGAGACAGATCAAATAAGCTGCTGTGCCGGAATTTGTACGAATTCGAAATCTCTTGAGTGACCTTCCATTGTAGTTAACTGTCTTTTCTTGTGTCTTGCACTGAGATTCATGAATGGTTTGAATTTGGATAACATCCTTTGCTATGTTCCATGTATTGTTGATCAAGATGGCCAAGTCAGGAAAATTATTTAAAAGAATATGAAATGATATATTATTGTATAATATTTCTAAGTAACAATATAATTGAATACCGCCATTCTTAGAATGAGTTTTTATTAGTTGCAGTATTAATATAGACACAGCTATTCGTAAATAGAAATTTTGATAAGAAATTAAGAAAGAAGTCAGTGAATTCAGAAGTCAGAGAATCATTATAACCAAAGATCTGATAATTGTGGGGACCCTTTAAGGGACCCAGCTCTGAGGACTTTGATCTTGACATGTATTGTCAAGGTCATGACCCTAAATGACCTGCGACAGGTTTTACTTGCCTGAGTTTACCTGCGACAGGCGGTCGCTCTCCGTTAAAAAATTATTAACAAAAAAGTTTCAAAAATAACGTATTTTTGCTATACATACACGATATTAAGTATTATTCTATACATCCCCTGGAAGGAAAATAAATTTTGTTTCTAGCACAATGATATTTTTAATGCACTTTTTATTTTTATGAACAAAATAACAATAAAACATTTTTTCATGATTTCATTATAATTTTTACATCTTTTTATAAAAAATTTGATTGAGTTAAATGAAACTTCACAATTTGTTCGATTAAAAAAAACAAATATCATTCATAAATGAATAATCACAAATTTTTAAAAATTGCTACCAACAAGAAGCGTCGACATATAAATTATATAGATTTAATAGCCAAAATAAGTGGCCTTGGTATTACTTTGGTAAGTAATCGATGAAGTTATTGGATATCAATTATCTTGGTTCGATTTCAACGGCTTTAATTAAATTTGTACAATTATCTAAAACACGATCGTAAGAAAAGATAAATATATATTATGAAATATATATTGAGAAAAATTATTGTCATTGAAAATAAGCTAATATACTGACTGAGAATTTACTTACACATTTATTTACACTTTGAGATTTTACACGATAATCCAATAAACAAAATAAATTTGTTTCACTTTTTTCACATTGAAAAGTTACGATAATAGAAAATCACTAAATATATTGTAAAGGAGACTGCAAAGAATTAACTAGAAATATTTAAAGAAAGGGAAACAAGCAAATGGAAAGAAATGTTCGGGAATACGTAGGAAATCCCCAAGAACGCTATAACAAATCTTCGAGAGGCAATAATAATAGGACAAACACTCAAGGGAAATCTTAGTATATGTCAGGTGTAACGGATGAACGGACAAGAGCGTAGAAAGAGGCCAGTGCACTGAGCAGAACTATGTTAACATTTTATTCATGTTTTGACGCCAGATCGAGATACAATCCTTCCCGACCTTCCCTTTTGTACATTTCCGCCTTAAGCTACGTATTACAAGTAAACACCTAATCAGATGCTGTCTTCGGATCAGAGTCAATAACACATCGACTCTTATACTCACATGATTACAAGATAGATAAATCGCCATAAAATAAAAGCGAAGGAGACTAGCGACTACCAACGCCGTGTTCCAGTGTATATTGGCAGTGTATATCGGAACATGCCTCAACTACTATTTTAAATCTTATATCCTGCAATTGGAAAGATTGTTATTCATCACCGTCTGGGTGTAAAAGATTAGGACTGAAATATTCTGACCTTTGCGGACACCGGAACCTGCCAAGAAACCGGATGCCAATGGTTACAAATACAACAGCAAAATAGAGGAGGAAATATATAATATATACAGACACCAATTTAGAAGACGCATTCAAATAAATTTAATAAAATATGTCTATATATAACAACATATAATTATGAATAACAATTAATATGTCAATAAATGGATCTTTTTTCATAATTGTTCTAATGTCCGTAAATCAAAATGCCTTTAAAAAATGATATCTCCGTAACTATCGGCCGTATGATATTCATTTAAAAAAATCATTTTATAAATAATTAAATACTCTTTTGATTTTTTTGTTATATGCATTTTGTACGTAGGTATAGCCAAATTTGAGATATTCACGAAGCCAAAATATATTTACGTAACATTCAAAAATAAGGGATCCTTTAAAAAAATTTCGGAAACTATTGCGCGTACGAAGTTCATTAAGAAACGAAATTGTGGGGAACTTTATCAGCTTTATTTTCGAACTGAAAATTAATTTCCGTACAACAAATAGTTTCTGGGATATTTGCAAAAAACCAATTTTATGCGATATTTTTTCAAGATAGCGTAGCCGACCATGCCTTCATACATAGGTAGTTTTGTTATGTTAAAAAGAACACTATTACAAAATATACACAATATATACAAAAATTCAGCTTTGCAGCAATTTTTTCCTTTATATCGCCAAAAATCGTTTAATTTTCCTGGGCTAGTAAATCTTTATTCGAAACTGATTATGCATTGCACGTGATGTTTGACAATATTTCATGATTTTACTTTTTTTGTCTTTCTGCAAATAAAATAATGTAAACTATAATAGTATTGTCATTTGTCATATGTAATCAGAAGCTCCTAGTTCCGTAAAATTACGATACAGATTTATTATAAAAGTTTCTCCTTTGAGATTTCCTCAGTTCTATTGCTCGTGGTAACTTCTCTCATATGTCTGTGGTGCGCACGTTGGTTGTACACAGTCATATGGGACCTATAGTTTAATATCGATGATTTATTGAAAAAGTCTTCCTACGAGCGTTCGAAAACTCGGTTCTGTCTGGATCGAACCCGGGATCTTTGGCGTAGCAGTTTCGTGCGCTGCCTGCTACGCCACGCTCGCACTCATGAGTCATTAAGATCTCTTGATGAGATTCACTTTTCTCTAAAATTTTTCTGATAATCCTGAAACTCCTTGTATATTTATATATCTTACGTTTTATATTTTTATTAATATAATTTTGTTAAGTTTTTCCGAAAATAATAAACGTAAATTAATCTTCATTTATCTGTTTTTCAGTGCGTGGCAATGGAAATACATCCTTTGTACTTAATGGTACCAGCCACACTGATGTGTTCATTTTCATTTCGCTTGCCAGTTGGCACACCACCGAACGCAATTGTAACAATCGCAGGACATATCCCTACAAGTTGGTTAATGGCTGGAGGCTGTGCACCTGCAATTTATTGTTTGATAGTAGAAGTCATTTTCTTCCCTACATGGGGTGTTTTCGTTTACGGAATTAAAGAGTTTCCTGATTGGGCCAGATATATTGAAATAGAAAATAATACAGATGTATTTCATTAATTAATAGACAGTAATAATTTCAGTTATGGAGCAGATTAAATCTCAATTTTCTGTATTTAGTTTCATTTTACAAAATTTGACTCACTATTAAACTCAAATATGGAAAATTAATATTTTGAATTTGTTTATACTTAAATTACATCGTTTTTAATTTTTCTCAATTACGTTACTTTGAGGAAGTATATTAATGTACTAGGGAGTATACTATTGTACTTTACAAATATATATACGAGGATAATATTGTAAAGAGTAGTGTGATATCTTTCCAAAATAAAATTTAATATAACTTAAACAAAATAAATATTTAAAGCAAATTAGCTTTTATGTCTAAATTACATTCCATAACAAACATAAAATAGGTACAGAAATATTTTTCTTACACTGAAAAAGTATTTGTGTGAAATAACATGATTATGCTAGTTTATTTTTCGATCCATAATTATGTAATATTACAGTTCACAGTTGGAAAATTATAGATTATATTAATTTTACTTACAATATGTATTTTCGGAGTTCCATTGAACATGGTATTTCATATTCAAAATTTTATCTCGCGCTAAAATCATGCGCACAGTAATTTTGATATGTTAAACAAACTCTATGTATAGACTCTGTATAGAAATGTATAATTTCCGTTTTTATGATGGTCTCGAATATGGTTTCATATACTAATTTTTATACGTTATATTAAATGTTAATTGTATAGAAATCAAGTTCAGATATAAGAAAAAATTTTTTTTTATTTTTAACATACATTGCTTTTTTATTATTCTTATGTATAATTAATTTATAGTTTCAAATATAATTTATTAATTACGCATCGCATATTTCGCAATTTTTAAAAACGCACGGTATCGATGGAACCTTTACGACTTCTAGAGTGGTAACTAAACACTCTAACACGGAGCTACAATCATACACTGAAAAAAGTATTTACGTGATTATACTTATGAATCTTTTCCAATCTTACCAGCATAATAATGTAAATCCACATAAAAAATTACAAATTATGTTAACTTCACATGTAATATTGTATATACTTTCGGCATTCCATTGAACATGAAATTTTACATAATGTGAAATATACAGGTAATCAGATCTATACCGCTTTACCCATTATTTTTTCGGCGCGTTAAATTTACAGATTCTAATTAATTACAATAATCACACAATAAGTTTAAAAATCCATTTTTTCTGGAATTCTGCACGAAATTGTTTTTTCCGTTTATACGTTGTAAAATCCCGCTTAAATTTAAAACTACATTCTACAAATTATTTTTACATAGAAATAGTATTTTTACATATATTTTATCATTAAATTGTACTTGTTTTTTCCATTAATTATACTTGTTTTTTTCTAAAAAAGAAGATGTTACATTGATAATCTAATATATCGAAATATTGTTGCTTTTTTTCGGCGATACCGATTCTCTCGCTGTGTTTATTTCGTGAGTGGCTATCAGCATAGAGATCGCGCATTTAACGGTTACATATATCGAAAGATAAGTGTAATCGATTAATAATATTATAAAAGAATTAGTAATGTGATGATAGCATTGTAAAATAATTACAAATTGTTGAATATTTCTTCCGTTCTTCTTTGATTTTATTCCTACGTTGATGATTTCTTTTTTCCCTTGGATGTAAAATGAAGATAGTTTCAGATAAGTTTAATTTTTAATATTAACCTTTTTAATATTAATCTTTTAATTATTAATTGATATTTTATTATAAAGAATTGTTTGTGTTGTACACTTTGTGTTGTATTTTATTTGCAGTTTTCCTTTCATATTATAACTATTGTAATGCGAGCCTAAAAATGAACTCGAGATTGTAGACTTATTATACAAGCAGTTTATGATTCTTTTAGTTTCTAGTTACTTTGTGTTTTTGGGATTAATGTCCCTTACTTTTTTACATTTCTTTGAGTGATCTAATTAAAAAAAATATACCAGTGTATGTAAATATGAAACCGGAATTTACCAATAGATGGTTAATAGCTGTCAATGTAATTGTCGTCAGACGGTGCCATTGACGCCATTTCCTTGTTCTGACATCTGACAAAGATTTTCAACTCACAACAATACAAGTTTTAAACAAAGTTTCAAACAGTATAGTCTGTAATAGCGTTGAACATGTCGAATTTTGTGCCTGGAAACTACGATTTGCGGACAACATTGATTTTCTATTACCATTTGAAGAAAACTGCTGCAGAATCGTATCGAATGCTTGTCGAAACTTACGGTGCATGCTCTTGGTAAATTACAGTGCTTTGAGTGGTTTAAAAAATTCAAAAGTGACGATTTTGACGTGAGAAACGAAGAACGTGGAAAACCATGCGATGAAAAGTGGATATATTTTAAGAATCCTAAGCGTAAAAGATCATGGGTAACTCCAGGCGAACCATCGACATCGACTGCAAGGCCAAATCGCTATGGACGGAAGATAATGCTCTGTGTTTGGTGATCAGAAAAGTGTGATCTATTATGAGCTGCTAAAACCTGGCGAAACCGTTAATACTGAACGCTACCGACAACAAATGATCAATTTGAATCAAACTTTGTGTGAAAAACGACCGAAATATCAAAAAACGCAATACAAAGTGATTTTGCTTCATGATAATGCACTATCACACATAGCAAAACTAGTCAAAGAAACGATTGAGACATTTGGTTGGGAAATACTTTCGGCTTACTCACCAGACTTGGCTCCGTCCGATTACCACTTATTTGCATCGATGGGATACGCACTTGCTCAGCAGCGCTTCACTTCTTATGAAGATATACGAAAATGGCTAGATGACTGGTTTGGCTCAAAAGAGCAACAATTTTTTTGGCGTGGCATCCACAAATTGTCAAACAGGTGGAAAAAATGTATAGCTACCGATGGGCAATACTTCGAATAAA
>Ga0157363_1006946_pt1 | contig 10692 bp, 5 predicted proteins | sample AttsexASBM1_FD_111477 | JGI IMG/M metagenome (GOLD analysis project Ga0157363, IMG submission 111477) | Fungus gardens microbial communities from leaf cutter ant in Ribeirão Preto, State of São Paulo, Brazil - Atta sexdens ASBM1 | ecosystem: Host-associated > Fungi > Mycelium > Unclassified ...
AGAGAGAGAGAGAGAGAGGAGGGGGGGAGAGAGAGAAAGAAAATCTGTGAAGGAGCGATGTATTATAGCGATCGTCATTAAGTCTCGCTCGTTCTTCGATGACCTAATTTCTACCACGTTTATCTCGCGCCGCCTATAGTTCTCTGTTGACAATTCGATCCTGTTCTCTCATATTGCGAGGGCACACATCAAGATATGAACCAAGCATACGCAAGCGTTGATTCTGGACGTTCGCCAATGACCTGCTACCTTTCAGTTCAATATTCCAACTGTTTTCCAGTAAAATCGCCCACAATATATTTCTCTCTGTTTTCCTTCTCCGTTGCATTTTGTTTCGTTACCAATCGCTTATATATCAAATATCATATACATGTATCAAGTGCCACAAACTGGAACGAAAATGGAAAGAATTTGTTAAACGTTTGAAATTATTTTTTAAATACTAATTACTGCTCTGTTCAGAGCATTAAGTATGATTTTCAGAGAAAATGTCTGTTCCTCTTTTACATTAAACATATAACAAGATGTGTGGGTGTAAATGGAGATGTATATGTGTTGGCGTATTTATTACATTAAATACTCGTATGAAGGTAGAAATCAATTCTTTATAATTTGTATTTTTATTTTAAATTAATTAAATAGCAATATATATATAATATTTTTTAAAACTTTATTTTAAATTATAAAATATTTCCTTTGTCCTTTTTATCTCTTTTTAAATTAGAAAAACTCATATGCACATTTGAACGGCCCTTTATTTTATATAGTTTATGAACTAATAGTTAACATAAATATTAATTTTAACTTTAAATGTTATACTACGGAAACCATACTGGATTATGGCATTATTCAACTCAAATGCTCATAACTTTCATAAAAATGAACATATTGTAAAAACATTTTTTTTATCGAAACGTTAGACATTAAAGAATATAACGGTAAATGGCAAATATATTTTTATTAATAAAAAAATTATAAGCAATCAAAAAAGCATTTTAAAAAAGTCGGTTATGCCATACCGAATTTAATATAATAGTATTTAAATTTTATTATTAAATATTTAATAGTTAAAATTTATATACGTATATGTATGTATACATATATACATATATAAATATGTATATATTTTTTATACATTTATATATCTATCTACATGTATATAATATATCTACTTATAATCAATACGTTGAATTAATTAGAAAGATTATAAACAAGAAAGCAAATGTAGTAAACAATATGCAAAAATAGAAAAAAGATGTCAATCACGTCGGCATAGAACCGTGAAGGTTTGAATTATGTATTAATAATGCGTCTATCGACTTTTCTATCAAGTCTCGACTAGCAAAGTTGTTGCAATGCCGTTTAGAGCTATTTTTGGTCTTTGGCCTTGAAGCTTTGCACCTTCCTGCTTAAAAGGGCAAGACCCAAATAGTTCTTATCCGTGGGATAACGTCTCCCATGACGTGATATATGTATATGAATTCGCTAACTAATCCTCTTGTCGAAACACATGGATCCCGAGATGTGAGATAACTTGTCCAAAACTGTATATAATACTTCGAACTTTTCGCAATTTGAAAAAATATAACTAATTTAAATTATTCATTTTACATATATAAAACATAATGAACAATAAAATATGTCATAATAATAAATAACAATAAAAGTAATAGATAATTTTAGTAAAACTGTTTGTAATAACTATATGTATACTTTTATTTTCTTGTTTCTTTTTTTTCAGTTTTCTGAAGCTTCTATTATAACTTGTCAAATATTAAAATTATAAAGAGAGAATTTTTTATTTTTTTCTTTTAAATTATATTCCGCTATTCCACGAAAATTCATATATTCTGAAGAGCTGCGTTTTCATCATCTTTCCCTTATCTTTCTCGCAAATAGCATACTCATATTTCTGATTTACATTTCGTCGAAAGAAGACTTTACCGATGCAATATACACTATTTTTTGCTTAGCATAATGTACTGAGGAACACAGTAGGTATATACAATATCAAAATATCAGTGAAATGTAATTTACAAAAATTTTATCAAAGAAGAAAGACTGGAAAGTAGAAGCCGACATAACCGTCTCTCTTCGAAGTAAATATTAATAAAGAAGAAAAGATGTATTTTTTCTGGAAGGAACTATGCAACATAAGCAAAATTGAAAATATTTTAAATACTATTAATGATTTATTTTTTATATGTTCTTATCAAATTATAAATCTTGATAAGAATAATCAGAAAAATATAAAAGAAAATTTTATATGAAAACTGTAATTTAATAAAAAAGAAAATATTATTTTTGTAAAGGAATTTATATTATAGTATCGTAATTTTTGCAAATATTCTACAAATTTCTTTCATTAAATTTTATATATTAATCTGCAATTACAATGTATATTTATATTATTGCAGATCTTTGAAATTTTAAAGCATTAAAACATGTGTCATTTTATAAACGCAGAATTTTCTAAAGATTCAAAGACTTTTATTGTATATAGTATTTGTATATTGTATATTATTGTATATTGTATATAGTATTGAAATTATAAATTATAAATGAAATTATAAAGAAATTTAATAAATATTTCACATCAAAGAAGTACAAATTAATGTTTTTTTTTTATATCTTTTGATGGTATTCAAGAAAATCATCAACTTGTATTGCTATTTCTTCTCTATTTGATATAATCTATATAATTTTAATAAACAAATAAATATTTAGATACATACATAAACAGACATATTCTGTTAAAATATATTGTTAAAACTTGTATTTAACGTAAAAGCCATATTTTATATGTATTCGTAAATCCAATGATTTCATGCATTCAAATAAAAATAAATTGATCTTCCAAAAACAACGATTCATTTTTCCTTTATGCAATTTATGCATAATTTTTATTATAATAAATAAACCTATAAATATCAAACTTATGTTTTTTCAATTAATACAAAACATCGTCTCATTATTAATAAAATCAATATATAGTAACTCAGACTATAGCTATATAACAGCTTAATTTAAGCTAAATGGTATGAAAATTATAAATTTTAACTATCTTTATGGTGATTGTAATGTTGGCAATTATTATATTTAAGAAGAAAAATATATCCATAAAATTTATTTTTAAGTTTAATTTTATTATATACTTAATATAAGTTTATTATTATTTTTTTAGCAGTAACAAAAATTACTAATATTTTATATATAGATATTTATATTCCTCTTAACCTTCTGAAATTAATTTTTAATTAATTACACTCACTAATTTCCCTGTCTTTAATATTTATACTGTAAAAATTAAGAAATGCATAATTTAGAAAATTATATTTAAAAATGATAGAAATATTTATATGTTAATTTTAAAAATACATACGCAAAATCATAGATTTCGCATGAATCTGAAAAAAATGAAAGTGAAAGAAAGAAAAAGAACTGTATAAGTATATATATATATATACATATAACATTATAACATATTATATATATATATATATATAGCATATATGTATATGAGATAAATAACAATGAAATTGGTTTATGATTAGTGTAACATTTTAATTAAGTATATTATATTATATTTTTATTAACATAAAATTATTTATAAAATATTGTTCATTTTTATATTATAATATTATATTTTATTAAATTTTTTATATTATATTTTTATAGTCTAATAAACAGTCTTTTTACAATCAAATCATTACAAGATTTGCAAGATGATTAATACCAAGAATTAAAATATGGACAAATGAAAAATCGATAAGATATCGATAAGAAGAAATCCAAAGAAAGTCTTAATAAAATCATACAAATAAAAAGTTTAAATTAATATCTTCCTTTTTTTATTTTCTCAAATGTTACTTATCTTGAACGAGCGTGCAAGCAATGGAGAAAAAAGAAAACAAAAAAATGTACAAAATTAGGAAATTAATTTTATATATATATATAGTGACTCGCATTAATATTCGGACATCATGATACTTTAGAAATTATTAAACATCTAAATATATATATCATAATTTTTGTTGGAGTAAGAAATTTATAACTTTTGTTCTAAATTAAAAAATTCATTATAGTTATTAGAAATATAAATTTTATTTCTATTACTTTTATATGATATAGTTTTGAATATATTAAGACAAAATTCTGTAGAATTTTGCTTAATTCTGATATCGCAAAAATATTCGGATACTTAACAAGATATAATAATATAAATATATATAAACGAAATGATAATAATTTTAATACTTTGTTGGATAATCTTTTTGTTTAATAACATGTTGTAAACATTTAGATATGTTAGAAATAATTTTTGTTAAATAATCTGATGTAATGCGCGTTCATTCCTCTTTTAATCGTAATTTTAGTTCTTCTTTTGATCTCGTAGGCGTAATCCGAATGTTACGATCTAATAAATTTCATAAATTTTCTACGGGATTTAAATCTGGTGACTGTAGTGGAGGATGTAATATTTTTGAATAGTTGTATAATAAATATTCTTGCACTATTCATGATTTATGTTTTGGATCATTGATCTTGATAAAATTTGAAATTCCCTCGTATATTAATATTATTAGCATTTTTAAATTGTCTTTTAGAATACTTAATATTTATTTTTATTCAAAATTCCGTCGAATGAAAACTAATTCACCCACTCTTTTACTTAAAATACAATCCCAAACTATTAAATTTCTATCGCCGTGTGACATAGTTGGCTTCAAATTTTTCAATTTGAATTCTGTTTTTCGCCATATCATTTTCCGTCCGTCAGATCCAAAAATGTTAAATTTGCTCTTATCAGCGAATATTACATCATTCCACCATATTTGTTCTTTAGAAATAAATTTCTTGGCGAAAATTAATCTTTTTTTCGCTTCATTTATGAACGATTTTTTACGAACAACTCTACCCACTTGTATTGTAACCACTTTCTTTTAATGCTCAACGAACTGTATCAGGATGTACATTCTTGCTAGTCTCTTCGTATAATTCTAAGGTCAATTTTGTAGCACTTAATCCAGGATTTTATTTTCCTAATAATTTTACGTTTATTCCGTAAGTCAAGTAATTTTGGACGTTCTTTCTGAGGTATTGATTCAATTCTATCTTCATGAACATATAATATCTACTACTGTACTCTTACTCAAATTTATTAATTTATCGATTTCTCGATATAATTTACCTTTTTTATAATGAAAAATAACAAATAGGCGTTTATCAAATGAACTATTTTTGCCTTTACGTTCCATTTTCACTGTTAATTTGTGTGATCTTGGGGAAATTGGGTTAACTCAATTCAATGTGAAATAAGTTACATATTTTGTATAACTTACTTCACGGTAAATAAGTAAAGAAACTTGATTTCCGAGGATCAGTAAATATAAATTGAGTATCCGAATATTTTTGCGATTCTGAAATTAAGGATTAACTTATTTAATATTTTTTACATTGAAAACTATATTAGTTAAATAATAAAAATTAATGAGCATTTTCAACGATTACAAAACCGTAAATTTCTTAATCCTATAAAAACTATATTTCAAAAATAATAGTTTCTTTATTATTATGATGTCCGAATATTAATGCGAGTCACTGTATATATATATATATATATATATATATATATAAGTCTATTTAATATTAAAAGAATATTGACATCAATATTAATAAATAATGTGGATAATATTAGCTTAATAATATTAGCTTAATATGTATTTTTTAATGTTTATTTGGGTAATAAACATTAATAAATATAAATTAATTTAAATTAAAAGCTATTAAAATTAATTTATAGAACGCAAAATTAAATTTCAAATTTAGACATGATAAACATTAATAATCCTCGAAAATTCTTTAATTTTTGTAAACTAGGGAACGGAAATTCTTTTACGATGTATCATTGCAATCAGCAAGTCCCATAAATACTTCGTTTAAAGCTCGCTGTCTCACTTCTTTTTTTCGGCCTATCTTAGTTTAGGTTAACAGCAAAACCAGGTCTTTTCGATTCGCTTCAAGGATCGTATCTTTAGGCTGGCAATTTATACCCTCTTTGAAAACAGAACACATGCCATGAAGACAAAGCCTATCCTCAGACGTATGAAAAGAAAAAGTGGGATTGATAGCAGATGGAAAGGAAAATCCCGCAGAGATTACGACACTGAGACATCGTCTTATTTTCGGTATATCAAAAATTCTTTCAAGGATAGCGGAATCTAAATCTCAAGATCTATATCCAGTTTTGTATTTTATATATATATATATATATATATATTATATATCAATATATATAATTTCTATTACGGTATTTTCTCAGAGGCTGCATTTAATAATCTTTATAAACTTGATAGAATTTATAAAAAAGTTATGAATTTTTAACTCAATTAAAATTGCTCTTTTTTATTATAATTAATAAAATTATGTAATATTTTTATATCACTTATAGATATTTAAACTATATTAAGGAGAATTATATTTCTCTATGTACTTAAAATCTTTTTATTATATCGATTTGAGAAAATAACATGCAATATAATTGACAGCCGATATTCTAATTTCCGATCAATTTTTCATTTTCTTGTTTCCATTTAAATGAATTGTACCGCAACAGTACAACAATCAATAAAATCCAGACATAAAAATAGCAGAATATTTTATATATGTATATATATATATATATATATATATATATATATATATATATATATATGAGAGAGAGAGAGAGAGAGAGAGAGAGAGGCAATGTTCTTTGACTGTGAATGAGAATATAACTTTTCGTTCGATCCAGTTAAGGACGAACAACGAGTTTCCGGTTTTTCTAAGCTTTCCTTTTCAGAGAACTTTCAATGTGGAAGCGATATACATTCGCTGCACGTAACCATTTCTGCTAACTCAAGGAAACGAACATAATTATGGAGATTATAGAAGCACCATTATTGGCGCCTAGTTCTACTTGCTTCGAAAATAAGGGCGCTAGAGTGCAAGGACCCAGTCTCGTGGGATCTTTTATGTATTTCTATTATTTCTTTTCTTCATTTACAATGCTGGCGTTTAATTCTTTGATTAATTAAAAATCTCTCAGTTGTTTAAAATTTATTTTAGTATCCATTTTCTTATAGAAATATAATACATACATAATATACAGATGGATATCTATATATATATATATCTATATATATATCTATATATATATCTATATATATATTATTTTAAATATTTGTATTAATTTTATACGGCATAATCACATATACTTTTCATTGAAAAAATAAATAAAATAATACAATTTACAATCAGGAATCTACATTTAATATTTTAAAGATATCAATTATTGTCGGATAAAATAATATAAGGTAGGACAATTATCTTTAAATGCTGAAATTAATAACTGCTATTGTATAAAAATTATCATTCACTAATCAATGGGGAGAAAAAATTGTAAATAAATTACAATAATTAATTTTCTTAAAAAGTTTTGTGTCATGGTGGATGTCAGTAAACACGTGTAATCCTTATGTTTCATGCACGTGTCATGAAAGAATAATGATACGGCATGTGAAGCTTAAATCGGCCGTAAGGCTGAGCAGAAAATTTATCTTTGAGCTCATCCTACACATAAAAAACGATGCGATATTATTAAATTTCTATGAACGTTCTATCGATGTTCAATATCAATGTATGCCATTAGATATTGCTAAATTTTTCAATGTCGTCTTATTTTTCTCTCCTCTCTCTCTCTCTCTCTCTCTCTCTCTCTCTCTCTCTTTCTCTCTCTCTTTCTCTCTCTCTTCCTTCCCCTTTTTCTCTTAACAATTTTGAAATGTTTCGATACACGAATTTATTATTTCATTTTAAATAAAAATAAATGTAACGAGATAATCTAATTGTAAGAAATTAGAAATAAATTAAAACTTAAAAGTTAAATAAGATAATAAGATACGTATGACTTATAATATGTAATAATACAGTTTCTGTACTTTATAAGATTCTTCGATCTTTTAAAATTATGATGAAGGTTGACACAAAGCACTTTGAACAAAGTTAACCTATTCGATACAGAAATGCTGATTAAAATTATGAAATACAAAGAGCTTTTCCTTCTCAAAAGGATTTCCGCATTGAAGCGAAGGAAAAGCCAGCTAACCGACTGTACTTCGCAATGTAAGCAAAGAAGAACCATTTACATATTCCGACATGGATTACGATTTGCTATTCTGTGCTTACTACTTGACGTCTATTTTGTGTGCACGCAATGAAATATCTTACTAGGATATCTTTGAAATATCCTGCATTATATCATTCAGAGAGAAATTTATCCTGCGGAAGCATTTTGAAAACTTTCTTATATTATTGCTTTAGTAGTTTAGAAGTTGTCTGTTACAGTCGACAACTTCTTTTTGTTATTACAGTATGATTATGATATTTTGTACAAAATGTGTTGTAATGTCTTGAGCGGTTTTTTTTAATTTCTTAATATAGGTAATTAATATATATCCTCATTATTCTCTTAATAGTAATAATTATTTTATATTCATTATCCTTTTATCCATCATCTTATTATATTCTTTTAAACTTTATCATAATAATAACATACTTTATTTTATTTTTAATATGTTAATTTATATAGTTATTTTATCTCATACTTTGTGATGTATTTATTTAGTTCTACTTCATTTTCCATTTACCTTGCATAAATTTTTCCATCGGAAAGATACTTTAATGATTATTTTTCAAACTAAGAGAAAATCGTTTCGTTGAAATTTCGTTTTGCGAATAAATGCAACGAACTGTTACAAATGAATTACCATCAGGCATGCAAATAGTAAAAATCAAAGAGCGCAGGATGTCCTACAATATAGACAGTGATATCTCTGAACAAATGAACCAATTAACAGTAACAGTATTAATCAAGCTTCATTCAGGTTGTTTGTTCGCTTTCATAAATACGTTTTTCAATAATAAAAACCTATATAAGTTCAATAATATCCCGTCGATCAAAAATACAGATCAAATATTGCATATAACTAGTTTTAATAAATATACATATATGTAATTAATTAAATCATTCAATCGAAAATAGAAATAAGAAAGATTTAAGATCATTAATGAAATTTATAGATTTTATTTTGCTCTCGGTTCTTTTATTTTGTATTTCAAATTTTTATTTTTATTCTAAAAATTATTTTATTAAGCATGGAGATAATTTACAATAAATCTACAGTTTATAATATCTATTTGTTATTTCATGCTTTATAACACAAAAAACATTTGAAATGCACCTATACGTTAAATATAAATTAAAATATGTATGTATGTGTATATATTAATATATAAAATTACAAAAAGAATTTATTCTAAATATTAACGTGTTATCATAGTAATATTTAAAATAGATGTTTATTGTTTTTCTTATGTTGCATTTTATATTTTATATTTTATCAATATTTTACTATTAAATAATAAAAAATATTGATTTTCATTAATTGAATTATTAACTATCTATCAGTTGATGTAGAGCTTTGTGGAAATTCCTCAATTAGCCAATTAGTTGAGAGTTTATTTAGCTGTAATTTGGATTGATATATATAACATTGGCTGTGCTGAAATAATCGAAAATTATGACGAACAAGCGTAAACAAACAATTATATCCAACATTGAATCGCACGATAAAACAACGATAACTACATTGCCTCTCATTCCACTGTTTATCCCGAACGGTTAAATTTGCCATGGATTTAAAGGCTCAAAACGTCACGAATAAACGGAACAAAACACGTACACTCGAATCCTCTTGATTTTATCCAGGATTTAAATTTGCGTTATTGAAATACTTGGCGCGAAAAAGGAGATCGATCAACCGAGCGCACGAGTTTGTGCGCTTGCGCGCTTAAATGAATTTGGTTTGTGTTGCAACTATGCAAATTCTGCGTGCGATTTCCGTATTATGCGCTTAACAAAGGCCGATTATAATTAGCTTTCGAACGATAAAGAAGAACAATGGGACGCGACGTACAATAGAGAACGATAGAACGTGCAGAAACTGTCAACGAAGCCGACATTTTGCGAAATAACCGTGCGTTAATGCATATGCATTAATTGGCGTAGATATATCCCACAATTTATGTCCACTCGAGATCTGCAGCTTTTAATATGTAGAGCATAGTAAGAGTCTCATCTGCTATATTTAATATATATGTAGTGCATGAAATAAATTTAAATTATTCAAGGAATCCATTTTTGAAATAGGATTCTCGTGTGCTACATTAAATATACATTTAATATACATTTGACCTATGTAAGACCTCTATTTCAAAAAGGAATTCTTCGAATAATTTAAATTTTTTCGATCTACATTTTTTTTTTAAATATTACTTTAGAGAAAATATTAAGCGGAAATAATATTCATTTACCATAGAAATTTATTTAGTTTAATAATTTATTTAACGCTGTGGTTCATTTAACATGATTTATTTAATGTAATAACTTATTTAATTTAATATATCTATTTAATGTATAATGAGCTATTTAGCAATTTAGTTAGCATGATGATTTGTGTCAACGATGGTTTTGTTCCTTATACAAGCTATTTTGAATGTTACGTCGTCAAAGGAATTTCATTCGCAATTACTATTGTAATTCGCCTTTCGTGTTTACCCATCATCAGTGCAATCGATTCATTCTATTGCACT
>Ga0157363_1006947_pt1 | contig 10692 bp, 3 predicted proteins | sample AttsexASBM1_FD_111477 | JGI IMG/M metagenome (GOLD analysis project Ga0157363, IMG submission 111477) | Fungus gardens microbial communities from leaf cutter ant in Ribeirão Preto, State of São Paulo, Brazil - Atta sexdens ASBM1 | ecosystem: Host-associated > Fungi > Mycelium > Unclassified ...
ATTTTTGCCGAGTCATCAAAGATGTGGTCGAGCGTTGTCGTGATGGAAGACGACACCTCTCCTATTGATTAATTCTGGCCGCTTCCTCTCAATTGCTTGTTGTAATCTCTGCAGTTGTTCACAGTTCGGAATTAATTGTTTGATTGGACGATAACAGCTCATAATGAACGATTCTCTTCCAGTTCCACCACACATACAACATCACCTTCTTCCTCGTTAATCCAGGTTTTGCGATTGCATGCGCCTTCTCTCCTTTTTTTATCCACGCTCTTTTTTTAGTTGGATTGTCGTAGGTGATCCATTTTTCATCACCAGTTATCATTCTCTTCAGAAATGGCTCAATTTCATTCCATTTCAGTAGCATATCACAAATGTTAATTCGGTCCATCATGTTCCTAACACTCAACTCGTGAGGAACCCAAACATCGAGCTTCTTTTTGAATCCAGCTTTGTGTAAATGATTTAAAACTGTTTTGTGGTCGATGCCAGTTCCCTGGCAATCTCCACAGTGCTCACATGCTTATCACGCTCGACTTTTACCATTTCATCGGATTTTTCAGATTGGTCGACCGGAGCGAGATTCATCTTTCACATCGAAATTTCCAGCACGAAAGCGAGTGAACCATTTCCGTGCTGCTGATTTTGATAGAGTATTTTCACCGTAAATAGCGCAAATTTTTTCGCAAGCCTGTGCAACATTCTTGTCTTTATCGTAGTGATACTGCAAAATGTAGCGAATTTTTTCCTTATTTATTTCCATTTTCAATAAATAAAATAATTTTTGATCCACTTCACCGATTTCAATCTTTTTCGGCTCAAAACAAAGGTTAAAATGTCACTTTATAACGCACATCTAGCGTTGCCGATGCAATTAGTAGTTGCCGACTGCTGAGCATTTAATGCCATCTAGCGGGAAAAAACGCCACGAACTTTTTCCCACACTCAATAAATGCGTCATAAATGCGATTGATTTTATCAAATATTTGATAAGTGAATGATTTATTTGGTGTCGGTTCGAACGACGTCATTTAAACTTAATACATGTATTATTTTAGCATGCAATATCTCTTATATGTCAACGTGGGTTGTGCTTTTATAATTGCAATTTAAGAAGAATAATTATCGAATAACGAAAAGCTTGGTATCTTTTTAAAACGCGCGAAAAGGCGCCTTTGTAAGGCTTTACGCAAAGGAAACACGTACAAGCGTGTGACGGATTTTAGTTAAGAGAGACTTAATTACCGTAGGTGGCAGAACACATGGCCATGACACGAACAAAAGCTAGGATTATGTATGCCAACGGCAGGATAAAGAGATTATAAATACGTCTCTTGTTTATGTATACTCGCTTTTTTAATTACCATGCGTGTGAGATCTTAATTGTAGTTATATCGATTTCTGTCAGGTTAGTATTATTAATTGTTCTATGCCATTGTTTCTAGCTAAACAATTCATTTTAATTTTATAGAATTACTTACATGTTACTTACATATTTTAAAATCTTGCGAAATTAAAAATAATTATCTGGCTAGAAATAATGACAATTGTAAAGTATGACGATCATTTTAGTGTTATGATATTACGAAGACATTTATTATTGAGAAAATTGTAGCACTTTCAGACATTAAATTGTATCTATGTAAGTGAATAATAAAATTATGCTACTCTATTAATTTCAGTGGATACTTATTGAAATATAAAAAATAATAGCGAGACGATTTTCTCTTTGTTGATTATTAAGCAAGCATCAATTTTTAAGAAACAAGTGATTGAAAGGTTCTTTATACTTTAACAAGTATTATATAACAATCTATGTCTAATAACAGTTTACATCATCTATTATAATTTAGCTTGTGATAGTTTACGATCGCATTCAGTTGCTCGTAAATTGGCGACATGAAATTGGGCAATTTGCATACAGATCTCCCACGCGCACATCCACGTGGAAGTAAAAGAGTCATTTAAAGCTCGAATTAACAATCATTATAACGAGCATAAATTACAAATAGATTTATGGATAATTCACTTCGTGTGTTTACTGAACTAATTCGATCTTGTCTCTATCCTATTATTTCCTATCGTTTTTATATACAATATATATTCGCTGGCAGCCTGGTACCGAATTTCGTGCAGCTAGATTTTGATTATTCCGACGAGATACAAGAGAGGCGCATAAACATAGAAGCGAACAAAGGATGAAACTTCGAAGGATACCGAGGCAGGTAGAATGAGAAGTATCATAATATTGTATTTCCTTCGGCCTCCGTGTCCTCATTTGTTGTCTGTCTCGTGCATTAGCGTCCTTCATCGTGCTTAGACCTATTTTAACCCTGTGGAACGTACTGTCGCACGAATAGTCGTATGAAAACGTTGCATTCTTATCGGCCAATAATACGATATTGTCACGGTACAGAGAGCGCATATACATGCGGCTCCATGACACGCTTTTACTCGCGTGCTGTCGATGCTTCGAGCTTCATGCAAATTACAATGCGTCACCTTCCGTTGTTACATCTTGATATATGCGATTTCCCGATCGTTTATCATCCACCCGCAATTTTCATCATGCTATCTCCTAATTGGAATTTCTTGCACTTCTTTGTATTCTACGATGAAATCTCGTTTTCTTGGAATTCTTTTGCAAATATCATTTTCTCTCTTGCTCTTTTTCCCTCTGAATTATATACTTTATGTAATTTTCTAATAGTCGGAAGCTCTTATTAAAAACAATCTACGTTTTTCTCCATTACAAAATGTCTTTACTTTTTACTGCAAAATACTGATACTTTTTACTGTGACAATGTGCAAATTATGAATTTAGTGAGTCTAATGGCGAATACCAAGAAGCTATAATTCATATTATACCAAACTACTTTTCTCCGCGGAAACTCGCTTTCCTAGAACGTAAACGCATTTAACGACACACCAATTCCTCCTTCTCATTCCCGAGAGTGCGAATAGCGACCAGCTCGACCAGTTTGTATCCCAGAAGCAGCGCCGCAAATGGAAACGGAGTCATAATGGTATCGCGGAAACAAAACGAGAGCGTGCATATAATGCGCCGGCTATACATTCACAAATGTGCGCGGGTCGCCATCCGCACTCGAGAAACTGCATGAATGCCCGCCGTGCTGGTGTGTGGGTGTCAACCTGCAGTTTATTCGCACTCGAGTTGTTGCTTAGCCACCGGAGATAGAAGGGCGCCCGCAGAGTGGCCAAGGGTGACCAAAAGCTTATGATCCCCTAACGCTCTCTCGGAAGAGCCTCTAATTTTAACGGAAGTGGGTCGAGCACGTTGTATTATGGCTGATCGAAAATGCATGCCTGCGCAGTATATTTAACCTCTCGAAAGCTGCATTTTTACATCAAGATTTATCGCTTATGCGATCGATTTATCAATACATTTGTTTTGGAACCTAAAAAACTGTTGACAATGCTAATCACTTTTTCACACTAATTGCATAGGTCTTCTTTTATAAAGAATATAATTTTATTATATTTATTACTTTATTGTATACATATATATGTATATATCACTTTTTTATAACAAAATAACAAATATATAACAAAATTATATAGATATAACAAAGTAATAAATACAATAAAATTACTCTTATATATATATATATATATAATATATATGAGTAATTTTATTATATTTATTACTTTGTATGTGTGTGTGTGTGTGTGTGTGTGTGTGTGTGTGTGTGTGTGTGTGTGTGTGTGTATAACATTGTTATGTTTAATGATGTCGGTCGATTAAATTAAAATTATATTTCAGATATTACATTTTAATCTTAATTAAAAGAATATATTTGTGTTATAAGCTTTTCGTTGTATCTATTTACGTCGTAAAAAAAATATTTTATATCATATAAGAGAAATATTTATTACTGAAAGATTATTTGGATTCGTAATAAACATATGAAACATACAGTTTTTCACACATTCACAGTTTTTTTAATTTGCACATAATCATAAGCTTTGCGTAAATAGCGTATAATAACGTGAATGAAAAATGATTATAATGAGATCTTAATGTATATTCTGTGTTCCATCACATTTTCTGCTACAAGAAGCGCGAGATAAATTTGGGGATTAAAATGAATTATTCAGTGGCGCTTGAATCGACCGCGTTCGCGCAATGGATTCGTATAATTCCTTGAGATCTGTGTTGAGATGGAGAATTCTATTTTCTTTCTTTCCTATATTATTTACATCAGCACAGTCTTTTCAGCTACAGAGGCATTAAATTGGAAATCTTAATAAGCAATCTTAATGAACTCATTGCAGAATTATGTAACAACTGATAAAGTATCATTTAAATAAATAACAACATCTTATTCCTTATAAATTTCAACTCATTATTAATTATCAAAATATTTTTTAATGAGAAATTTAAAAAAATGAGCCGAGTTGTCAAAGTATATTGTATATAATATATTATATATATATATATATGATACAATACATTTTTTGAAAGATTAATAGTAAACATAATTTAGATTTTACATTATGATGTAAATGTTATTGCCGTATAATGTTATCATTACTTTGCTTTACGTGCTCGCAATTTTGAATTCGTCGTGTTTGCACAGGACTTAGGAACATCAATAACAGTTATTGACAACGTTGTTAAATATAGTCTGCAGTGGACAAGACACAAGCTGTAATTAGTAGGCTGTCACGATCGGCATTTGACCTTTAAATAATTTGCCAAACATGCGCATATAAAAGTCGTTATATGTATAACCTTGTCTTAAGAATATATAAAATGTCTGTGTATTTTGAGTAACGAATCATAGTTGAAAATAGCACCTGCAATATCTGTTCTTATAGCATGTTTAATCAAGGAAATTGCCGCGCAGAAGTTGTATAACAATCGTGATTGAACCTGATTAACACTGCCTTCGTAATTATAGAATTCTCTTTATCTCCTTTTCCCATCAATGTCATTCTTCTTGAGATATCTTGCGCTTGGATTTCATTAGGAAATTTATACAAATCCTAACGCGCTCCAGGATTGAATTACATTTGCATCTTTAGACGTTTCTTAACTGTTAATTCGAAAAGCAGCGCTTTCAGTGTGGTTATCTATATCCGAGAAAGTTATTGCGATTTTTATACTCACTACTAGATTTGTTCTAACTCTTCTTACTCAAATAAAATTCGTAGCCGGAATTTTAAGTAGAAGTTAACCAAAGATTTGATTTAATTTTCAGCGACAGTAATGTAAAAAAACATGACATTTTAGAATAATAACTTTAGAATAATTTTAGAATAATAACTTTTAAAATAATAACATAATAACATAATAACTTATTATATAACAAGTAATTTTATTAATATGTTCAATTTGAATGTTTACGTTTGCGTGTCAAATCGCATATTTTGCTGCAATTGATTATATTGATACAATTCTAAGTTTTTTGTTTAATATAGAATATAAATCACTTAGAATATTTTTGTTATATATTTTAAAATTATTAATATAAATAATTATAGGAATTATTAATAATGTACATAATATAATAATAATGTATATAATATAAATTAATTTCACAGTTAAAAAAAAATTAGTAATGACCACAAAATGTACAACTTTTGTAAAATAATAAATTATTAAAACTTTTTCCAAACTTTGAATATTTTATATTTTTTTATATAAGCTCTTAAATAAAAACGGTACACAAATGAAAGTGGCGTTTTAGTAAAAAAAATTAAGAAATATATATAAATTTAATGCTAGGTAAAGTATATATTGCCAATAAAATTGGAATGATTACAAAAATTGATTTACCGATAATTCACGGAAAAGGTCTACCAACATCCAGTTGTAATTTATTTTACTGACACTCGTTGTATCTTCTTGCGGAGTATCTACTCATCGTCTCGTCGGCGACTGAGAGATCGTTTCATACGAACGATAGCAGCCTATTTATCCGCATGCTATAATTGGAATTTAACCTTTAGCCGACTCCAAGAGAGGAAGAGAGAGAGAGAGAGAGAGAGAGAGAGAGAGAGAGAGAGAAACTGCAGTCGACCTATTTAACAAAACTTCTTTCTTTAGTTTATTTTCTTGAATTTCTTGAATTATTGCGTAAAATTCAACCATATTTTTTGTATAATGTGTAATTAAATCTTGATTCCTTCAATAATTGTGAACAAGGCAAAAATTTTTGGCAATCTATGCATTATCTTCAATCCAGCATAATTCGGATAGCTTTTATAAAATCTTAAATAATATAAAATGATTTTATAATTATTTAGGAATAAAAATAGCGATTTTTATTCACAGCTGAATTTAATTTAATTAATTAAATTTTCATAAAATAAAGAATTATTAAAATTTTTCTCATATTTTATACGTATATTATATCCTTTCATAAAGCAATAATGCTTCTTAAATGTCTATAAAAAAATAAGAATAATTTATTAAAATATTTAAAAATTATTTAGTATTAAATAGCATCGTTTATTAATAACAAATTTTATACATTTGTTTATATTTATGTTACTATTTATATATACATGTATATATAAATGTATATACATTTTTATTTAATGTAGCGTTATATATATATATATATATATATATATACACATTTTATTGATAGTAAAAATTATTCTTTTTGCACTATATAAATATTGTAGTATGAAACTTGAATAATTTAAAACCTACAAATCTCTTCAATATAATGTAAATAGTTTTATCGACTTATTATGTATAGAGAGAAATTTTAATCTTTCAGATTATTTAAAAGTATATTAATTAATTCTATATATTTATTAGTATAAATAAATTGAGTATTATATTTATAATACTATATTTATGATATTATAATATTATTAGAATAGATAAATATTTTATTGTTTTGTTCATTTCCTTAGTTTTTAGGTTTATGATTTTATTGCTCTTGTATTTAATCATTTGTATCTTAAAAAATCCTATTCTTAAAAAATATGTATATCATAAAAAAGAAGAGTTTTATTAGAAATTTTTCATAGTTTTAACATGTCGTGTTTTACCAATGTTAATTTTTAAAATGATATGATTTTTTTTTTAAGAGATTATTTATTAAAAATAAAGAAATATCGAAAAAATTTTTTATAATGTACAATTGGTTCATATAATAATATTTATATTAGTAATTCACGTAAACTTCGTGCTGTGAGAGAAAGAGAAAATGCGAGAAAGAGAGAATCTCAACTTAACTTTGCGGTTTAATATCGTCCAGTGTCGGGACCAATGAGACGTATCGCTGCCGTCGACGATGATTTGTTGAAATATAACATATGAGCGTGAAGATCACGTACGTTGAAAGCTTAACGTACTATCTCTTTCTCTCTTTTTCTGTTTCTGACCTCCTTCTCTTTCTCTCTCTCTCTCTTTTCGTCGCGCGCGTGGAATCACCGATCAAAGCAACTCTTCGGATGTCAGAACTTAGCCCCTTTACGGCGCACTTTACGTTAGCGTTCCAGTTTCTACGGGCGCATCCTTCTCTTTCTCCTCCTCCTGTTCCTCCTCTTTGCTGGCGGAGGCGTCGAATCGGAGTACCATAATTCGGTCATTTCCAATTGGCGGAAACCGAAGCTGACACTTTCGCGTGTTTACCAGCAAGTGCCGATAATTTATGGATTCACGGTATATTGCGGCCAGCGGGTGGATTTTCCGATGTTCTGCATTAACGGCTCATTACGTTTGGACCAATTTTATTAAACGCTTGTTTATCTACGGCATATACTTTTTCTCTGTCAAGATTAATTTGCCTAATGGAAATTTTAGGTAAACTAAAGCACTAGTTTATAAGACCAAATTACAAAGGATTTTAATTTTTTTTTAATATTAATGAAAAATTGTAAATTTTCGTTTACCACAAAGTATATCTCTAACGCTCATTTCCTAAAACTTTTGAAAAACTAAGAGAACACATTTATATGTGTAAATTCATGATCCTCTTCCTTGAATATGGGCGGATCGAAAATATGGATCATATTTGGAAGAAAAGTCGTTAGCAGTGGCTGGCAGCTGGCCAGTATCCGTTTCCAAGAATGTAACAGATTTGTCACGACGCCGGAGGTGGAGAAGATAATCGTATGTACATCTATTCGATTCATTCGAAGTAAAAACAGCCTCTCCCTTCTGGTTCTCTTGATTTTGGATGACACAAATTTCAGAAAGCCAAGGCTTATTATCGATAAACTCTGTTCGTTAAAAGATCGATCTATGCTTTACGTGCCTATTTCGCAAGTAGAAGCCATCTCTTTAAATGTAGTAATTTTCATTTTCGGTTCTTAAGAGATTTGTTCGAGTATTCGGTACGCTCATCAATCATTCGGAATACGTGTGCCAGAATATGGTATATCAGTGAAGGAACGCGATCCGACTTCTAGCCAACTTCGAAAGGCTTTTAAAATCTTTCAGGATAAAGAATTGAATAGGATTGGATTTATAAGTACATTATTATAACTTGAATGATTACTTATAATTTGAATTATTACTTGTGTGAGACTTTCTGCGATGTTTTTGCAATATAATCATTGTTTATTACTAAATATTACTAATTAGATATGTTGAACTCTTAATTATGAAATATTAAATTTATGAAATATTGGAATTTTTATTGATTTTCATCTTAAGAACCTCTTTTACTCGAAAAATTTTTAGCGATAAATTCTTTTACTTTGAAATAATTTCTCATTATCGAAAATTTTTTGAAAAATTAAGAAAACATTTTATATCAAAAATATATATAAAAAATTTTTAGCGACTTCATGATGTAAGTAGATAATAAAACTTCATTCTTTGGTTAATTTCAGGATTTGACTTTTTATTATCAGAACTTTAATTCTGGTCGTACTTAACAAAAAATTCAATTTTTTTAGGTTGAAAAGTTGTAGTATAAGATAATGTCTTTATTCAACATTTTTGCGACAGAAAATTTATTCTGAATTCGTTAAATATCTTATATATCTACTTTACTCATAAATATAATAAAATTAAGTATTTTTTTCTAGTTAGATATTTTCTCAAAATGGTCATTTATCAACAAGTAAATACTACTTCTTTATAATATTAATTACCCAATATTAATTACCTTTTTATCGAACATATTTTAAATTTAATTTGCGATCGTCCATTGGCATATAAATGGGACAACGTAACAGAAACATATACATATATAATGGTTTGATTGGAATTATTAATCACTAGAATCTATACCGTCATCCTCGTTTATGATGTACAGCGTGCACCACAGTAATAGTGGCGATGGTTGCTCATTAGAAAACCGATAGTTTGGTTATGAACATGATAGGCTATAGGTGACGATGATTTCCATCGATAATAAAGTACGTATCGCGAGATGATTGCAGTTGATGATTTAATTATTTATAATATAATATAATATATTCAATAAAAGCATTAAATATATATTTTTGTAATATCTAATGTTGAATACTTCATCAATTATATTTTAAATTAAACGTTTGTTAATTTTACAGGAAGATTAGTTATAATTATTTGACAAAGAAAATTATCTAACACAATATTAATTAGAATATTTAATTATCTGAAAAATATTCTCTTTATTTATGTATACATATATCTTAAATAATTGTTTTTTTTGTTACGAATTTTATTTTGTATCAAAGAGATTATTTTGTATCAAGATAAAAAAAATGCATATTTTTTTTATACAAAATAAAATTTGTAGCAAAGAAAAATAATTATTCAAGATATGTATATAAAGAAAAAATTTTTATGATAATTAAATATTTTGATTAAATTGTGCTGGAAAATTTTCGTTATTAGATAGCTATAGTCTTTCTACAAAACTAACAAATATTTAACTTAAAATATTATCGACAAAATGCTTAATAATAAATATTATAGAAACATGTATATAATGAATAAATAAAGCATTTATAATAACCTCGTGTCACATATGAATGGAAATCATTATATAGTTTATATGTCCTCTTCGTTAAATAATTATAATTTATAAGATAATTGCAAGATAAAGAAGTTTTCGCCTCCAATTTTATTATAATAATATAATGCTATATTGACGTATGCAGATATTATTAGAATGCAATAAAACATAAATCATCTAGAACATTATTTATAACTTTATTATGTTTCATTTTGTTTTCATAAGATTTCCGGGTTCTTCACAGTATCGAATTAGGGGACGCGCTAGTTCGCTTATATAAATGAAAGTGTGACTCAACAACGCCAAGTCTTGAGAAAACAATTACAAATAGACCCGATCTGTAAGCGGACTACAGTTTCCTGTACACATTGTATGACAATTTATGACCATTACATATTCGACTAAGATTTGGTCGCAAGCTTAAATATCATTTATAAGGTATTGCGTAAGAATTACGCAAAGTTACGTTTGTTGCATTTTGTTATTGGATGGCATCTAATTGAAAGCGGTTTGTGCCAACCAGACAAAACGAATACTTTTTATTTCATTTGTATCAAAATAAACTATTATTAAAACTTTTTTCAACATGAACTTATCTCGGAAAGTTGTTGAAACAGACAGAACTTGTCTGTTGTATTTCGTTTTTGGATTGTGTTGGTACAAGAGTTTGTATAAATATTTATAGTTCATTCAATTGGGTAGTTTTTAAAGATAAATATTGCGAACGTTAAAAAGAAAGGTTTATACGAGGTTTTCA
>Ga0157363_1006950_pt1 | contig 10689 bp, 13 predicted proteins | sample AttsexASBM1_FD_111477 | JGI IMG/M metagenome (GOLD analysis project Ga0157363, IMG submission 111477) | Fungus gardens microbial communities from leaf cutter ant in Ribeirão Preto, State of São Paulo, Brazil - Atta sexdens ASBM1 | ecosystem: Host-associated > Fungi > Mycelium > Unclassified ...
ATATATATATATATATATATATATATATATATATATATATTTTTATATATATATATATATATATATATATATATATATATATATATATATATATATATATATAACGATGTATACGATTAAAAATACATAATTTTAATCTAAATAACTAAATAATAATTACAATATTGTAACATGAATGCAATTATCGCAACTTATGCACGTTTGTTTTTTCCCGATACATATGTTTTCTATACTACAATTCATTGCGTTTAATAAATTATAAGTTTTACTAAACGGATTCCTGGGTCATACGATACTCAAAAACACTTCCGCGTTCTGCAAAATTATGATTTCTATTAGATTTTGTATCTTTGTACTCTGATGTAGACCTTGTTGCTAAATATTGTGAATTATAAGTCTTTGAATAGATCGAAGATTTTTCAGCTTGCTTGTCTTTATAAACAGAACCATAACCACCACCACCTGGAGTTTCCATAATGAACTTATCCTGTGAAGAAATATCCCGTAGAAATTTGATCACAAATTGTTAGCTAAACTTTCGTAATAACAATAATTGCACATTATTAAGATAATGAAAGTATCATATTTGGTAAACATCAAAAGCTAAAAAGTTAAAGATTTATGTCTTAAAATTATATATCCTTATTTATTTGCCCTATTTATTTGCGATATTTGATCAATAAAAATTGTTTTTACACTGAATTTATTAAAATTTTAAGGTTGGAGTGTATTTTATACCTTACATGAATAACGTAGAATTAATTCAATGTTATTCTTTCTTTAAACTAGATCACGTTATAAAGTGACATAAAAAGTATAAACAATTGTGGATATCTGCATTTATAATATGTATTGTTGTTGTATTAAATTATTGTAACAAATAAAAATATAATATATCATAATTGTTTGTAGCGTGTGCTTTAATATGTTATTAATATATTTTAACGAATATAAAGACATACACTGTTTTAGGCAATAGTTGACTATTGCATTTATTATTAAATGCAATGAGAAGAGATAATTAGGAAAAACGATCAAATTACACTACTACGAGTTGCATGTGCGTGCGATCGTACATCCCAACTTTTGATCAACCACTACAAATTATTCCGAAACTTCGAAGCGATAGCATGTCAAATAACATCATCAAAATTTTTAGAAAATTGCATTTGCTCTTGCCATAAAATCAAATCGCATATTAATAGAGATTTATAGCACATAGTGTATAGAAGCAAAATACATCAATTATATTTGCATATATATAGAGAGCTTTTAAAAATTGTTATGAAAAAATAAAGCCAATTGTATACATTTACTATTTATTATTTTACTATTTATTATTATAAAACAAATTCATTATTTCACAGATAAAATAATTATTAAAAGAATTGTTATATACAAGTATTGCTTGATGATACTTTTTGCACTCACTGTAAATAATAACAGTTACAATTATAACTGTACACACACACACACACACACGCGCGCGCGCGCGCGCGCACACACACACACACACACACACACACACACACACACACACACACACACACACACACACACACACCACACACACACGCACACACGCACACACACACACGCATGCACGTACGCACACGCACACAATTTTAATTAGATAACACAAAATATTTTGACAAATAAAGAACATATTTTGAACATATTTATAATAATTTTAATATTAAAAAATTTTTTAGTATATAAATTTCTTAAATGATTTTTATCTTTACTTTCATGATATAATTCATTTCATTTTACAAAACATATGAAAGATATGTAATCATTAACAATATGTATATTTCTCGATAACAAAAATCTTAAAAATTCAAAAACCTTTTAAAATTATGTATAATAATGTATAAAATTATGCTGATAATTAGTAAGTAATAATGCAGATAAAAGTTTCAAATAAACAAAAAATATAGATGTCTAATATTTTTAATTATATAATTAAGATCGTATTTATTCATCATTTAGGGATTAATTTAAAATCAATATTCATAAATTTCAATATTCATAAATTGATATTATATTTCAATATTGATATTATATTTATAGTAACGTAATAAATTATTATGATATTTTCATACTACTTTTTTGATAAACTAAGATATTGATTATGTTTGCAAAAGATATCATTTAAAATTACTTACCCCTTCATAAACTGGAACGGCAGCTTTCGGACCTAAATTAATGTGTCTACCATCAGTCCGCACCAAAATATTTAAACCACATGCTCCAGCCTCACCATCATTATATCCAGGTGGATGATACACTCTGCGCTCGGTTAATACAGATAAGGTCATCGGAGCTCTGCAAACAAATATTAAAAAAAAATTTTTAAATAAGAGTATTTTTTACCAACAGTTATTTTTTATGTATTATCTTATAGAAGAAAAATTTATATAAATAGTCATAATGTGCATAAAAATGCGCATTTAATCACCTAAATATCATTTCACGTACAACACCGTCACCACCGATATATGTTCCATTACCACCACTTCCACATCGAATGGAGAAGCGATTAAGTATAATTGGATAGCGAAGTTCGAGTATTTCTGGATCTGTTATTCTTGTATTAGTCATATGCGTGTGAACAGCACTTCTACCGTGCCATGTCGGTCCCTGGAGAACACAAGTTTACTAAACAAATATCTATTATACGTATCACTAAATATACATAAAACTAAAATAGAATGTATGTTACATCTTTTTTTATCTTACGTTAACTTTTACGATGTAAAAAAAATTATAATAATTATTATTATAATATAATAAATTTGTTTATACCTTTTAATTTTTTAATATTCAAAGAAAATTTATTTCAATTTATTTCTTTTAATTAATTATTTAGATAATTTATTAGCCAGAATTTATTTTAACATTCAAATATATACTATTTAAAGCTTATAATTTCTTCTTACTGCTCCACTTCCACCAGCAACTGTCTCATAATAACCCCATTTTTCAGTGCCAAGAGTTACGTTATTCATACAACCTTGCGAAGCTGCGCAAATTTCGAAAGCTGCCAAGATTACGTCAACAATACGTTGAGATGTCAAGACGTTACCTCCTACCACTGCCGCATCCTCTGAGGGATCGAGTAATGATCCTTTAGGGATAATTATTTTCACAGGCTTCAAACAACCCTACAGACAATATTAAATTAATCCAGTGCATTATATTTTCTTTGAAAAATCCAAAAGGACATTACTTGATTTAATGGTATATCACGTCCAACCATACATCTTAAACAATAAATTACCGCAGACAACGTTATGGCACGTGGTGCGTTGCAGTTACCCCATACTTCACAACCCGTTCCACTGCGAATTTAGATTTTACTATCTTATAAATTATTACAATTTGTATATTACATGAAATTATTATAGCATAGAATTTTGCAAGAAACAATAAGAAGAGTAAAAATATATAAGAAACAATAAGAAGAGTAAAAATATATTTTTTAAAGGTTATTATTTAGACTATATAGAAAAATGTCGTTATAAGTAAAATTTAGACTGATGAAAATAAATAAAAAAAAATTTTCAATCAAATGGATTTTGATTTTTAATAATGTCCATATACAAATTTGCAAATAAATTTTTCAGTTCTATAAGTTGCACGCCATTAAGTTTGTATAGAACTTGAATCTCAAATTAAAGTTGGAAATAATATTAAAAATTACATTGCTCATTAATTTAATAATAAATTATATGTTTATATAAAAAAAAATAAATAACAATTATTATAAAAACTAAAAAATAATACCGGCTGCTAAATTACAAATACTACAAATATCAGTTAAAAAAGTACCTAAAATCGAAAATTGTTTCGCCTTTGTTTAAATCGAGATCCACATGTAATTTGATGGGACTACCGTTATCAAGGTAATCAATGGCATCGATATTGGTTTCTTTTCCTCTTCGAGTTTTAATTTTCGTACCTATTGACTTCAACATATGTCGAACAGCAACTTCAGCATTACATTGAATATAATCCATATACGCTTGCACTACTTTGAGACTGTATGTATCAATTAGCTCGTTTACTAGTTGAGAACCCTTACAGAAGGAAACATATTTTACGTATATTTAACTTACATAAATTTGATTAAATAATTGAACATTACTTTTTGATTAGCTGCGATCTGAGCTTTGAGATCACTAATGTTGTTTGAGAGATTTCTGGTTCCCGAACTTCCCGGAACTTTGCTCGGCGCCATCAAGGCCTCTGTGAGTTTCTCTTCTTGAAATATTCCTTCATGTACTAACAGAAAACTTTTAAAAACAGCGCCTTCCTATAAAAGAATACTATATTTATGTATAGTTCTCTTAAAATCTATTTGAAAACCATATTCTCGTACCTGACTCAAACTTGTTGAATGTGGTGGCATAGAACCTGGAGTGATACCACCAATATCAGCATGATGACCTCTACTGGCCACAAAGAATACTGGTGTAGGCACATCTCTAAGATGCATAAAATTCGAGTATAGTACACTTAATGAACATTTAACATAAATATAAGAGAAAATTAAGACATTTAGCATTAAAATATTAACAATATATCTTCTTTTGTTATATTGCGTCTAATAAATATGACATTAGTATAACGTTTCCCAAAAACCATTTTTACGAAATATAAAGAATGTACGAACTTGTAAAATACTGGCGTGATAACTGTTAAATCTGGAAGATGGGAACCGCCTGCTAATGGATGATTAGAGAGGATAACATCTCCTGGCGTAAATTTGCCATTAAACGCTTTCATCTGGTATTGTACAGTTTCTTGCATGGCACCCAGATGCACTGGGATATGAGGAGCATTTGAAACAAGACCACCGTCAGGGCCAAAAATTGCACATGAGAAGTCTAATCGCTCTTTAATATTAGTAGAAATTGAAGTTCTTTGAAGTACTCTATCAAAAATTAGAAATACAAATATTACTTTGCAATATTTAAAAACATTAAAAAAAATAATTACATTATAACACATATTTAAAACATTAAAATTATTTACTGATTACATACCGACCCATTTGTTCAGCAATGCTCATAAAACGATGCGAAAAAATACTAAGCTGAATATTATCAAGATCAGTGGTGACTTTCGTTCGCAAACCTTGTCCAATCATTATTTTTACATCACCACGGATAGTAATTTCCGCAATGCAATCTGGCTCCACTAAAAGTGTGCTCAAATTATCCATAATAATGACAGGGCCATGTAAAATATCTCCAGAAGATAATGAATTTAACTGATAGACGCCTGTTTCCTGATAGCCACCTTCGAAGTACACCATAGTAGTCTAGAAAATTCATATTTTTAAAGGAGGACGAGTAAAAGTCGTCGATTTTTGCCCCCAACTGGGAAGTGAACGTTTTTTGTTATAGTTTTTGGGCTGCAGGAATCACGTGGAGCAATCAATTTTACATAAACATGAAGGAATATACGTAAAAATGTGAATAAAGTAAGTAAATAAGCGACATAAGATTTTTGCCATAAAAATGAGAGAGAAATAATGATTATTTTTAATATTTTGATTCTCAAAAACTATCAAATGTATGTTATTTTGTTGTGCTAGAAGTATAGAAAGAAATAAACGTATGAAAACTCGACAGATGTAAGATGAATATAAGGGGCAAAAAATCGATGACTTTTACCTATTCTCCTTTTTAAAATTTTTTTTATTCGTAACAGAATTCAATAAAGTTTTAAAAAGTTATAACTCTTATGCTGAGTATTACACCATCCTTGTCGTTCATTAAACGTTAAACAAGAATGACATATCTAGAGAGTATTCGAATGGACATCAGAAGATGCCCTTCCAGGATGAGAAAATCACTATAGTGACGTTGAAACAATATTATATTTTGAAGCAGAAATATAATGTAATAATAAATTTTAATAAATCTTACTCTGGACAAGCTGTAAGAACAATTTAGCAATAGATTCTCTAAAAGTTAAATTTGATTTAAAAGAAAAAAATAATTTAAAAAAAATAGTTTAACAATTATTTAAGATATTTTCAGCATTTTTTATCTAACCTTTTCAGCTTTTGGTGAAGCTTGTGAAGGAGACAATATAAGATCTTCAGGAACTTCAGTTTTTCCAATTCCTCGAACTCTCACATCATCAATTAAAATCTTACGGTCTGGTATTGTAAAACCAAATTCTGTCTTATATCTAATTAAAAAATAGTTTATAAATAAATAATTAAAGACAAGATTTGTTCAAATCAAACGCTTACCTTTCAAGAAAAGTAGCAAGAAAATTTCCATGTCTGGTAGTGACGCTCATTGAATCTTGACTTGCAGGAGTGCACATTAAAGCACAATCAGTGCTCTCATAACGTAAGTGAAGAAATGGTTCCGTTTTTATTTGTGAATCAGAAAATCTTTGTGCGCGAAGTCTATTTCTAACTTTAGCTTCCATCGCATCTAATCGATCATCCAAACGAGCGAAGCTTTCTGTAGATAAAAAGGAATATTAAAATAAAGGAACACGCAACATAATTAAAAGAGAATTTTGTTATCGTATATTACCGTGATTGTAAGTTTCGGCGCTTGGTTCTTGTGCCTCTTCAACAACATCTGCCAATGCCATCCCATAAGCTGACAAAATACCGGCGTACTTATGAACAAAAACCGTATTTATACCCAACGATCGAGCGATTGCACAGGCATGTTGTCCTCCGGCACCGCCAAAGCATGCAAGAACATGACGAGAAGTGTCATAACCTTTTGCCTACATAAAAAGAAACTAAAGATAACTTAAAAACGATCATAATACGTTACTTATCATTAGTAAAAAATAAGCTCGATTTAACTATACCTGAGTCAAAGCACGAATCGGTCGGCACATAGTCTCATTCGCGACCCTAATAAACCCCATTGCCACTTCATCGATTGACAAAGCTTCATCATTTTTTAAAAATTCATTGATCTGCGACATATGCAGACATTTTGTAATCAAATGCAATATAATACATTTTTTCTCCAATTTAAAAAAATTCGTTACAAAAAATATAAAATTTAGATTTTTGTAAAAATATTTTTGTTTAATGTGTAAAAAAAATTACCTCATAGGTAAGTGTTGTGAACAAACTTAACGTACGAGTCACATCAAGCGGTTCATTTTCCTCAGGCCCAAAAATTTGAGGAAAGTATTCAGGTAGCAGACGACCCAGCGCAAGATTGGCATCCGTTACAGTCAATGGACCATCCTTTTTGTAACATGCAGGTCCAGGATGAGCTCCCGCACTCTCAGGCCCAACCTCGAAGAGACCCGACCTGAAGAAAAGCATTGATCCACCTCCTGCCGCAACTGTATTGACATCCAACTTTAACCCAATTTTTTATTTCAGCTAAATCTTTTCACAAAAAGATATTTAATATTTTTAAGAAAAACTAAAATGTCAATATTTTAAATATCTACAAGTAATATATTTATCATAAAAAAGAATAATACCTGCGGAGCTTGTATAGCAACGCCCGCTGTGGTGCTCTCATACACATGCTCGTAATTTCCTCCATATCGACTTACATCAGTAGATGTGCCGCCCATATCGAATCCAATCACTGGCAGATCAGTCTCCTTTCCATAAGTTGTCATTGCGTATCCAACAACGCCACCAGCTGGTCCAGAAAGTATAGCACGTGACCCATTAAAACTTTAACATACAAGCACATAGCAAAACATAATATTTAATTTATGCGATAATAAGAAAATTAATTTCAAATAATTTTCAAAAATAAACTTTAATAATTACGAATTCATAGGTGTTAATCCACCATCGCTCTGCATAAACAATACATTGACGCCTTTCAAATTGTCTTTGAATCCTGAAGAAAAAGCCTAAAAAATTATTCAATACAGTTTAGAAATAGAAATCTATATCTTCAATGTATATTTTAATTGTTATTTTGGAAAGAAGAGAATAGAAAGAAACTTTATATAAAACTTTATAATTATAAAGAAGAACTCAAATTTCATGTATGTAATTATAAAGATAATAATATTACCTCTACGTAGTTTTTAATGTGTGGCGTCAAGTAAGCATCTGCACATGCAGTAAAGCCTCTGGGAACCATTCTCGTCATCGGCATCACCTCGTGTGAAAGAGATATCTGTGAGAAACCTGCTTCTCGCGCTAATTCGCCAATTCTAATCTCGTGAGCCGCATAACTATATTATAAAAGTGCAATAGCAGAATTTAAATAAGCGTATAAAATTAAAACAAATTATAAATTGTGTGTTTTTAGAAGTCATTTTTCACTAACAAAAAAGTTTTTGTTTGATCAAACGAATTTACTAACGTATAGCTATGTGCCAGAACGATAGCAAGACTATCTATTCCTAGATTACGAAGTGTTTTCAAATCTTCCTTTAATTGTGCCTCATCAAGTTCTTGAATAACGTACAGATCTTCGCCGGTAGAACCTTTTACCTTTCGCCATAACTGATTCTCCATACGACAACTTCCCGGTAGAGCGGGAATTACTCTACATTTTACTCCTATTACATGTTTATACAAAACCTCCGGCATCACTATCTCCTGTAAACATTAACAAAAATTAAATTTGATTTGACATTCAAATGATAGAACAAATGCGTTTATAAATTTCTGTACTATATACAATATTTCGAAAATATTGTAACGAAAAAGTAATATTTCACGATAAAGTAATATATACTGCAATCTGTAACATTTTTTTTAAATATATGTTACATTCAACTATACGAACCAAATCGAAAATATTTGGCCGGGACTGATTGCCGATGTATAGAAGATCCATGAAACCTTCATTTATTAATAGCGCCATTTTTGCACCTTTTCTTTCCAATAACGCATTAGTGGCAACTGTCGTTCCCATTCTGATCCATCCTATATTAGAGGTATCGATTACGCCTTCTGTTCTAATGCTACCTTCCTAAAATTAATATAAATATAAATAATCATAAAATATTTAAAGTATTTTAGAATTATGTTCATAAATTTTATAAAATATTTCTACGTATATTATTCTATTTTGTAATATAATCTAATATTATTTATTTTGCTCGCAGATTTTTTCATATACAACTTAATAATTTATTTAAATTATATATATATATATATATATATATATATAGCTTTATAATTTTATTTGTGCAAATTACATATTTTCAAACTGGCTGACATATAATTTTGTTTGTGCAAATTATATACTTTCAAATTCATACTGTAACATTTTTTATTAATAAGTTCCAAATTGTAAAAAATTATAAAATTATTTTTTCATAACTTTGAATTAATTAAAATAACATACCTCAGCTAGTATCCTACGAATACCTTCTGTCGGCGCGTCGTTATAATTACTAGGATCTACGGATAGTAATTTCATAACTCGAATTTTACCTCCAGGACACCTAGCGTATATATCAGTAAACGTGCCACCACGATCTATGGAGAATTGGAATTTATCATTTTCCATTGATGTCTCCATGGATGAAATCTAGTTTATAAACCCGTAGATGAACTCTAATTTAAAAAAAAGAAATATTATATTGTGAAAATTTACTTAATTTGTAGAAGTTAAAATATTTCTTTACTTATGATTATAATTATCAGATAATTAATAAAGTTCTTTTTTTTTTAAATTACAAAGTTTAATGTAGGTCATAATTTAATGCAGGTAATGATGAAATTAGATAAAGTGACCTATTCTCACAGATGTGCAGTAGGTTGAAAGTAGGAGAATCTGTCAATCAATCAAGTTTTGAACTCATTTGCAGAAATTCATATTACTCGTTCGCACTAGAGTTCTAGGATTCTAGTTTACACTGCAAATGAGCTCAATTTCTCATTAATAGAGCTCTCAGATCACGTGACGGAACCTCTGCCATTATGCGCAATGATTCATCTTATGTAATTTCATCATAATGTAGATAATACAAAAGATCCAATAGATTGTACGTATTACAAACGTTACAAATAATATTGAAAATATGAACTGTTTTATATAAGTATATTTATATATACAAAAATTGAAAAGATGTTATGTGAAAATTGATCTAAAAATGAATACTCCAATCTTATTAGTTTTTTTTCGTGCATACGCTGTATCAATTTAAAATAAAACTTAAAATAAAAGCTTCTTCAAAAGCCTAGCATATCTTTTGGGCCGTGCATAGTTTTTATTTTCATTTTAAATTCGTATTGTGAACTCTTATAATTTTTTTCAATGTCATTAACGCAATGTATCAAGTCTTTCGATGTTCCATATATTAAACTTTGTGTTTTAGAAAAGCAATAAAATTTGTTTGATTACTAATAATTTTATACAGAACACAATATACATATATCTTAAAATAATATAATTTATATTATATTATAATATATATATATATATATATATATATATATATATATATATATATGTATGTAATAAAAAACGTACGTAATAATGTAATATTACATTAATTGTAATAAAATGTAATAAATAATTCGTAATTCATTGTAATAAATAATTTCAAACTCTTCAGTTTGATTTAATCTTAAACATGATACACACACACGCGCGCGTACACACATACACGCACGCACGCACGCACGCACGCACGCACGCACGCACGCACGCACGCACGCACGCACGCACGCACGCACGCACGCACGCGCACACACAC
>Ga0157363_1006951_pt1 | contig 10688 bp, 5 predicted proteins | sample AttsexASBM1_FD_111477 | JGI IMG/M metagenome (GOLD analysis project Ga0157363, IMG submission 111477) | Fungus gardens microbial communities from leaf cutter ant in Ribeirão Preto, State of São Paulo, Brazil - Atta sexdens ASBM1 | ecosystem: Host-associated > Fungi > Mycelium > Unclassified ...
AGACGTATTCTAATGAATGTGATTACGATGCAATTCTAGTTTTTAATTGTCTGCTCGTCTATCCCACACATGCAGCATTATAATCTAAATAATTGACTTTGTAAACTACATCTTAGAAGAATGAAAGCGAGGATCTTTTTGGATCTTAATAAATTTATGTATCTATCTTTTTGATATTATTTTCAATTTAAATGTTAAATAAGTGAAATGTAGCAATAACTAATAGCCATATGTAACATTAAATTATAGTAGTTCATTTCTTTAGTGGAATTATATTTATGACTTATGATCAATATTATAATTGAAGCAAGAGTCTGACGCGCGCATTTTCAAGTATAATATTGTGTACTTCATGCAATCGTGACTCTTTTCCATTTTTTTCTGAATTACTTACATCTTTACGCGATGTAGACAAAAGGAAGTGATAAGAAACATTATTATTGCAATCGGATGTGATCTATTCGCGGCAACGCTCACCGCGGATGATTCTAGACGGTACTAACCAAGAGATGTAACCTCCGACCGAGTAAATGTAATATCGTAAATGTGATTTCCTAGAACGTACGTGCGGATATACCTGACGAGAACAAATCTCCATTTCGTTCTCTAGCGTTACCGCCGTATACGGCCAATGACCATAGTGGCTGTGTCGCCGATAACGATCGAGAAAGTTAACCGGTATCAGGACGCGCGGCTAAGGTCGCTGCCGTAAAAGCGCCTCTCAGCTTCATGTCCCGGTTGGTCATGGAGCAATAAAGCTACTACGCTTAACGCCTTATAGACGCGCGCGAATGTTTAGAGCCCTCCGCGGTATGATGCGCGTCGTGTGCCACGAGGCGTACGTAAGTTTATTGCTTACGAGCGGTGGGTACCTACCTCCCCAGTGCCGTCTCTCGTTCACATCTTTGTCCTTGTCGCTCTCGTTGCGTCGGTTATCCTCGTCGTTCGACGGCGTACATCGCAGCGAATACCGTGACGTACTTCCTTTTACGCTTCCCCGGCTGCGCGACTAATACCGTAGTACGTAGGTATGTCAGCCTTTCGACGCTTACACTCTCATTGCTACATATATGATGTAGCTTATATAGGGGTAACTTATGCTCTCATACTGGATGTTTCCTCGTATTTCGCTAGTATGATGCACGTGTTTTTTAGAATCGCCTTATATCAACCATTGTAAAATATGGTATGTGCATGTCTGTCGCATACATTTATCATGCTTGTTGAGCACATAGGTATAAATTTTATAATAGAAGCTTTATAATTTGATGTACTATGAATTATATATAATATTGTTCTTTAATATTGTTCCCTCTAACAGGAAAAGATTAAATATGACTTTACAATACATGAAAATCTATACAAAAATCTAGTTACAGATCTAAAAATAATTTCGTCGATCAAAACATTTTTTGTTTGACTGGAATTTATTTAAAATCAGTAAACTTTATTATTTTTTTTATTTGAATTGAAAAAATTGTAAGATTCTCAAAAATATTACTAGGCATTAACATTCGTTTTGAAAGAATATAGCTTTTTTCGTTATGCATCTTTTCATTTACAAATAAACAGAGGAAGAATATTATTATTTATTCTTTTAATCCACTTTGTATATTGATTAAATAAAAAATGAACAAACCAAAATATGATCGGATCATATCCGACTTACTAGATATTTTCTGAGCAAAACCTTATCATTAGATTAATCCATGAATGCATTTCCTGCAATGCAAATTGCAAGATATAATCAACATTGCTTATGGATGTGCGATGAGCTATTTATGTATGTTAATGGTACGGAACGTTCAATTGAACACGGGGATGAACGTGAAGCAGGGAAGTGGTTGCTAACTGAGGGGTGGTCCGCTGTCATTAACAGCCATCTATTGACAAATACGCCCGCCATCGTACTCGACACTAATGCCATATCATCTCCCAAACTTATTGTAATGATCGCTCTTTCGCCGTTCGAAACGAAGCAGGGGTGCTCCCGGCGAAGATAAAAGTGAAATATTAGCCTCCTTCTGAATGTCAAATTCATCGACATAAAAGTGAAAGAAAACTATGGAAAAGAAATGAGAAAATAGAATAATGCATCTTAAATCAACAGTTAATATTTTTTTGCATGCTGCACGGAAAGAGCGGTTTTATCGAAATAAAAAATTTAGTTAGATACAGATCTAAAAATAATTATGTTAATTGGACCTTTTACTAATTATATTGAACGAAGCTAGTCGTTAAAATGTCAAATTTTTTAAACAGCATTATTATTATGCTTGAGTATCCTACAACAGGTTTTTTCCAATGTAATTTAATTTTAATCTCGATTCAATAGTTGTTTTCCATTTACACCGATTCTCAGATAATTCTCATTTGTGACGTCATAACTTATTGTTAGTTGAATGCGCGTTCCTTTTGCATTCTGGCAAGTGAGATTCAACTGAATTTTTATCTATAAGCTGCACAGAGACCGCAGATCGAGACCGTATGCTTTAGTAAGTCTCATAAACTCACTTTAAAGTGAGGTTATGAATCTGTGTTGACATGTGATAATTTTTTACCAAAGTAAGCAAGTAGTAACGTCATTTGAATATAAGATAATCAACTCACTTTAGAATCAGTTTCACTTGTGAATAAATGAAAAGCAACTAATAACTCATCTTTTTCTAGTTCTAACAATAAAAATTAAAAAAAGACGAAGAATAAGTTCAACTGAGATTAAAATTAATTAATTTACGTTGATGTAAACGAGCAATAATAATTGATAATAATTGATAATAATTGATAATCCAAAAAAATTATTTTCAGATCTTTAATTTAATTTTTATACAATTCAGCTGAACCTTTTTGTGTGACAAATTACAAATCACGTATTTAAAATCATTTCATATTTTATATTATTTCTAATCTTATGTAGAAAAAAATTGTGCAAGGTTACAAAAGAGCAAAAGAAAATAATGTTCGTCTTTGGCTAGTTATCAGGAAATCGCAAGTCCACTTCTAGAGGGTTTCGGTGGCTCAAAGGAGAAAAGCTTTTTCGCTTAGCGACCATTCCATTCATTTCCGTTCTCGAGGCAGGACGGAGAGGATCCATTTGCCACTCCTCTCCCCCCAATTTCTTCCATCGTCTTCCTTCAAGGCACCGAAAGCTATTGTGTATCCCTCTTTTCTGTCGCTTCCTCGTCCGTCAGTCAGTTTACATTAGTTGCCGCGGCATGCGATGCGATGGGGTACAGACAGGAAAAAGGAAAAAGGAAAAAGGAGGACGTTCGCCTGTATTTAAGGCGGCCATTACGACGGTGTAATTATCGCTTTTCGATTCCAATTTGATTCATAAGAACCAACGAGCGACAAGGCTCTTGCAAGCCGAATACGGGAACACGAGGACGAATTGACGAGTCGAAGGCGTTCCTGAGAAGCCAGAAAATTGCGAAACGAATTCATTAAATTCGACCCCCTCCGATTAAATCTAACACTCGAAACGCGTCGATTATCGAAGTCGCGAAAAGTCTTCGACTCGTCATAATTATTTGTGCCGCTTTCTTCGAAAGATTGATGTACAAATTTTAGACAGAATACCGAAGATTTCCGAGAAGTTAGAAAATTGACGAAATTCATTAAATTCGACCCGAATCCGAATTAACGGCATTCGAAGCATAGCAATTATTACACGATGACGCCGAAAAAATTTCAGTTTGTTACAATTATTTGTACTATTCATCTTGGAAATAATACATATATAGAAAATATAATACAAAAATATATAAAAAATAAGAAAAGTATAATATACCATCAAATAATAAAATAGAAACTCCGAATTAAAAAAGGTACAAAAATAAAGATATGAAGAAAAAAAAATCCTATAACAATTTAATGAAAGGAATATAAAATTGTCGCGCGAAAAATATACTACTAAAATACTTACTTTATTTTAGAATTTTTTATTAAAATACTTATTTCCTAATAACAATACTAAAATATCTTTAGAAAATAAGCAATAGTGTCTCCACAGTGTCAAGCTTTCATCGCGACTTTATTGAAATTTATATTCGAAGTGAAGTACGAGACACATAAAATGTGCAAATATGTTGTCTGCGGAAAGTACATATATCATTTCAATATTGTGAAATATCTTTTATACAGATAATGGCAGATTTTATCTTTACCAAAAATAGCTCCGTTTTATTTGTTCATGCTTTTAGCCAAAAATAATATTTAATTCTTACTCTTTCCTCCCCACACGTATGCCTTTTTTCTCATATATGTACACCTTTCTTCTTCCTTTTCTCGCTCTTTTTCTTCACCGCAGTGAAGATCATCAAGGTCATTTTCCATTTCCTTGCAGTTCTTTTGCATCTTCTTGTTCCTTCTCACGTGGTCCCTTTCATCGCCTAGGCAATCCCCGACTCGGCTTTCTGTAAAATTGTGCATGGCTGCTGCACGTTTTTCCTCGACCCTCGTTCGCATCGCCAGACGAAGGGTTGAGGCATGGCCTTTTTAAGGATGCTGGTGCGCCATTTAAATGTCCTCGCGCAAGAAAGCAAAACAGCTTCAGACCGACTCTCGTCGAGAGAATAAAATAGGAGAGAGGGAAAGAGAGAGAGGGAAGGGGAGAGAAAGAGAGAGAGAGAGAGAGAGAGAGAGAGACTCGGCTCGAAAGCTCGCTTTTTGCGACTCGAACATCGAAGAAAATGCGGAAACGCAAGGGGTGACGATCGGCAACCCGGGTTGAGTAAACTTAGGACGGTAATGTTGCAATTTTCTCAGGGTTCGTCGACTTGCGCAAAAAAAAAAAGAAATTCAGCAAAATGTGTCGTTTTTCGCGCGTGTATTACTTTGTAATATATATACAGCACAGCCCGAAAAAGTATACACCGAGAATTCGTTTTACACGTAATTCGCGAATGTAGCACGTTGTCTAACATTAAATAATAAAAGCGTGAGCATGAAAATGTTTGCATACATCAAATTATTTTAAATGCGTTTCCTTTAATTAAGAATTTCTTTTCAAATGCAAATGCACTTCGGATAACTGCAACCAATATACAAAAATCATATTACATGATCATATTAATTAAATTAGTATTGTTAATTAATTTAGCGTCGATATGGCTCATTCTAAAATGTAAATACAATGTTCATAAGCGATAGAGGGCGATATTTACGATCTGTGGGCGAATGAAAATTATATTTGGAATTATCTCCAACTGCGCGCAATGTCGCGAGGATAAAATGTTACAACAATAGCTGTGCATATTACGAAATTGCGAAAATTATTTTGGATATCGTACAATAATCATCATAGTAGCTTCTATATATAATCTGCGACGGCGTTAAAATAAATACAAATCCGCGCGTAAATTTTACACGAAAGTGAACAAAAACCGTAGATGCTGAAGATTAAACCTTCTCACTTTTTCGCGCTGAAACATTTTTATACCCTTTTAAAAAGACGAAAATACGAGATTTTCAGTACAAATAAAATTATACTAAAATACTCTTTTCAACAGTTAAAAATAATTCAGTGATGGCAGGCTTAGCTCGTGCTTCCGCTCGGTGTCTGCGAAAATGGTAAAACGGATTGAATCGCCGGCACGCCAGGAACGTTTTCAGCCCTTTGTCCTTTGTCCGATGCAATTCCCTTTCTCCTGAGTCGCCTAAACAAAGTCACCAGTCGGTCGTAGTGGCGCAGGCAGCTCCGTTTCGGCCGTTAAACGCATTCCGAATGCATTATCCGCGGCCATAAATCGCCGCTACAGCCGTAGATCAATAATTCCATATCCACGAGCGAGCAAGGGCATGCATGCTCGTTTATTTACCGCGCTGCACCGCACCGCTCCGGTCGTCATCGCGACCATACTCGATTTTCTCGAAATTCCGGGCCGCGCCGCGCCGTCCTTCCCCATCACTATCGCGCGGGAACGACGATTTATCGCGGTTTGTCGGTTTAACGGGGGATACGCGAAAGAACGTAGGAGTTACGTGAGATACATTCCCCTCCCCTTCAATTTATTTGGCTCCATTATGTTGTGTAAATATTGTTCGCGCGTGTTAAGCGAAAAAGATAAAAGCAATATAAAAAGGGAGAAAGGAAAAAATAAAAGTTGAAAGGAAAAAGAAATTAATGTTTCTGGCGTGTTTGAAAGTCAAATTATCATTTAGTTCCATAGAAACGATTTTTACATTATACGAAATGTGTGAAATTTGTAATTGTTCAGCCATTATTGGTAAGAAATATAATTTAATCTATTCACATGCGATCTAAGTATGAGAGCAAAAGTACAAGAAAACTTTTTATTAAAAAAGTCTTATCTGTTATCACAAAATGAACATTGATTAGCAATTTTATATAATGAATACATTATGTTTTTACATTAACAAACCTCGCATGTATTCTTGATTTTAAGAGCTAAATTTCTCGACTGTTCGAATATTTTTTGAACATCCAAACAATATCATTTTTAATTTTCGCTTATTTTTCAGATGATATATTTTCCATAATTAATACACATCTTTTCGGTATATATAATTTTAAGAAACATACAATCTATTCTTTATAAATAAATTGTTAATTACACAGCAAGAAATGATCGTCAATTAAACGTCAAATCGATGACTCATTTCTTGTTGGAGAATATTTACTTTTTAAAAATAAAGTTTTTTTAAAAAATATTTTCTCTGCACGAATACTTTTTGCATTTACTGTATATGTTTGTAGTATCATATAATACTATAAATAATATAATACTTTCATAAGAAATTTAATAATTTAGGCGTTATATGAGAATACAGTTCCTCAAATAAGTGCACCAGCTGTTACGTGAATGAATTTTATATCCTCGATGCAATATTATTTAATAATTACAATTACATGCAATTAAAAACAAAAAATAAAAATAATGCAAACGTTGCTCATTCAACTATTCAGACAATATATGATAAAGGAAAAATCCCGATAAAATTTAATATTTGAAGTATATACGACACGAAATTTGTATGTAGTTGTCATTTTTAACACCCAAAGTGCATCAGAGAGTTGACTGCGCGAAGAGTTTGAGAAAGAAGCTCGAATTGCAGAGCATATAAAATTAAATTATTCCTTATGTAGTTGTGCACGGTCCTTCTTCCCCTCCCTCCTCCCCCTTCACCCGATGAAAGCGAATCTTCTTTAATTTTCCAGCAAAAGTCAAATCCGGCGTAATGCCCGCATTCGTCGAGGCTGACGCGCGCGTGCCCTTCGTTATTATTCAAAAGTACTTAAGCCGATTTCGTCCGGACGTTATACCGCGCTTGGTATTGTAATATCAAAGGAACAGTCTCTGGTCAGTTTCATGGACTTTGGTTGTCGCGCATTTATTCAACTTCCAACTTTTGCGCTTCAGAGACTTTGTACATCATACCTTTAGCCTTCAGCTTTGCATCTCGTATAAATGCGACCGTTAAAATTAAATATTCTCTGTTAATTTTCTATTATACATATATTACTTGCTTCTATTTAAAAAGGTACATGTATTTAATAAAATAAAATTTCTAAATATTCATAAATGTGCTATTTATGAATGTACTATCTATAAATTGTGCCATTTATGTATAATATATGCATAATATATGTGTGTACAATATATGTGTATAAAGATTTCTCTTGAATATTCTAATTGTATATTTCAGGAATATTTCACTAAACAAATAAAAACAAGAATTAAAACCTGTATAAAAATGTACGAGAAATAAATGTATATTATAAATACAATTCTCTTTTTCTCTTCTTCCTGGCATCATCGATGTTTCGATATTAATACATCGTCTGTAATATGTGCCTAAGATAAGATGTATCATATATACGACAATCATCCTACTTTCAACAACTTTAACGGGGCTTCAAGAGAATGGAGAGTTTGCGAGGAAAGCTTGTAAGAATCTGTTACAATCAATTCCGCGGAAGCTACCACTTATATGATCCGTGCTTTGGACCCTTTACATGAAATATTAAGCTTTCCATGCACGCACGCTGTTTTCTGCTATTATATATGTGTATGTGTCTTATAGCGTTAGGTAAAACCACCCGGTGTAAACTTGTCTCTTTTTCTACCTGACCTACATTACACTTAAATGTGTATGGGTATCCGCGGGGTCGTATAAAATCGAGGGTGCATGTATCGAATAAACCGATGGCAGTGCCAGCGACAACATGAACAGTCGATCATCCACCGAATAAAGGATTAGATATAAAACGATTCCCTCTATTTCGGAAGAGTAGAAATATTTTTCTGGATTATTCTGTATTAATCTTCTTCACACGAGATTGTATCTTATATACTCGCAGGTATCGGATTGCAAATTAATTGATATTTTCTGCCGACCTACGCGAAAGCATGTATAACCACCATATTGTGAAGTTGCCAAAATATAAATTAATTTCTTCATTGTTATTTTATGTTGAAAATAATCTTCCGCAATAAATGGCCGAATTACGAATAACGTTAATTTTGAATTATATTTTGCAGGAAGAAATCGATTCAGGAACGATTCTTTTTTTTTTGAAAATCTAATTTTCAATCTAATGTTCAATTGCAGTTTGCTTCCCGTTCTTCTTATTCTAAAAGAAATTCGATTTTCTCAAAAAATTCATCTTAATTAAAATTTTTTAATTAACTCCAAACAAGAACGCTAGCTGTTTTATTATCTTACTTCAATACTTAAATTTTTATCTTTCGATTTTCCCTGGTGTTTATTCGTACAGAACGACATCCCTAGGCCATTCCGGAAAAGCGTGGCTGCAGTTGCGTTATTGATAACTACGCATAATTATTCGTCGCGGCGCGTGCGATTTCCGGATGACGAGCCGAGTGAAAGGTACGATGCAGACAATACATCCCGTGAATATGATCCTGGTTAACAATTTAGTGTAGACAGGTGCGGAACAAAAGGTACATGCCGCTGTGAGGGTAATGTGCATGGTGGTTAGACGCCGGAAAATGGAATCCCTAAACATTTAATAATTCGTGTAAATACGGCAGCTAGTCATCGATTGACATTGCATCAATGTTTTAATAGAATCATTATAGAAAAAGAAAATAATAAACAGATTTATAAATAGCTATATACACATATACACACACACACACATATATATATATATATATATATATAAAATTTATTATAAAAGTTGCAGTGGATTATAAAATTAAAAGATATCTGACTAGACTATCTCTAAAATGAATAAATAGATCGTTATTCTCTCGAGTAAAAAATCAAAACAATAATTTAAATAAAAACAAAAAGGAACTATCACTTTTTCCTTCGCTCTAAGTATAGGAAAAATCTTTATTTTTAATATTCATTTTGTCTGGATTACCCTCGAGATAGAAACATCTACTTGGATAAAGTAATAACGTAGAGGATACACGTGGCTTTCATATTGTTTGTAGCATTGTTGATGCAACGTTGGACTGTTGGAAAAACTTGGCTGTTCCAGCATAGCCACTCGAGGGCACGCTGGCTGGCTGAGACGCGCGGGAGGTATAAATCACTAGAAACTGTGCTGCGCCGGTAAACAAACAGATCCAAGGATACAGTGGGGTGCCGGCCGAGGTAGGAAGCATGGAGACCAGGATGCTATCGTGTGCATCGGGGGCGGATGCTGCGATACGCGCAAGGCGTCGCGCAAGAAGTCTGTATATGTAGATGTGCATCAGCGTGTGTTGCAACGAGAACGAAAAGAGCCGCTGGAGAGTACATAAAGAGCAGGAAACAGAGAAAGAGAGAATGGCATGACAGAGAGAGAGAGAGAGAGAGAGAGACGAATAAGGATGGAAAATGGGAGAGAAAGAGAAGGGTTGGAACACAGCGCAGCGTATCCACCGCCACGGCAATAAATAATGTCAGGCCAAAACGACGTGACGCGTAGCGGAACATGTGGGACAACCTGTATATTAGATGACGTCCACTATTCAATTTGCTCTCTGCGCACCCGGCCGGTCCGGGCTGGATGGCGTTGGGAACGACTCCGCCATCGCTATAGCGGCGCTATATAGGACGCTCGTGTATACCAGTGCGGAGCACCATGCACTATTCATGAACGGTTCACCCAAGATTCGCCGGCAGCGCGGAACCACACGAGTGAGGGAGAGAAAGGTGGAGAAGTGGGGTCACGTAGCGAGCTTCCATGGCTTTCGAGTGGTATGTGTGCAACGCTAAGCCCAGGTTGCCGTATCGTTGCAACGGCAGTAAACAGATTATCTTGGCTAATGAAAACGCTGGTTTGCCCGTCCCGGTGAACGTTTACAACTACGAGGACTCGCGGGCGAAACGCGACTGCTCCCATTTGTCGCGATTGGAAGCGCGGTCGATCCCATGGAATTACATAGGGCTGACCGCAGGTAAGATTAGTTGGGATAACTCGGGATTAAAACTATCTTTCGTAATAGAGAATTATACCAAGACGATTAACATATAACTTGCACGCAATTCACGGCTCCAAAAGGATTCCTTCTTATACATTTCTCCCGCGATTTATACATGGAAAGAATATATGATATATAAAAATAATTTTGTTGGATGTCACCAAAATAATTATGTAGGACATTCAAACTGCTAAAATGGAAGTTTTTTGCAGCATTGCTTATTGCTTGAATTTTCTATACAATTATCTTGATGGTTTAATAAAATTATTTTTTCGATATTTCAGG
>Ga0157363_1006952_pt1 | contig 10687 bp, 5 predicted proteins | sample AttsexASBM1_FD_111477 | JGI IMG/M metagenome (GOLD analysis project Ga0157363, IMG submission 111477) | Fungus gardens microbial communities from leaf cutter ant in Ribeirão Preto, State of São Paulo, Brazil - Atta sexdens ASBM1 | ecosystem: Host-associated > Fungi > Mycelium > Unclassified ...
ATATACGATTATATATATATATATATATGTATATATATATATATAATCGTATATATATATATATATATAATTTTAACAATACAGCTAGAAAATAATATATAGCACCAAAAATGACTATAAATTATAGTTAAATAATAATTGCAACCATTTTTATGGAAGAAATAACTATAATTTGTAGTCATTTTCAATGGCCACATGTGTGTTAAGTATATAGATACATTTGTTGATAAAAGTGTAAGTAGTTATTATTACTAACGTTATAACTATATGTATAATAACCATTATTATGATAACATGCAATTATAGCCATGCAATTAAATACCAAAAATTATCTCTCAAAATACATCATGTAAATTATACTTTTTTAGTCAATACTGTTTCAGTTTTTCTTTACAGTAAAACTATATGATATTTTGCCAAGTGTTTTTAACAAGATAATATTATTCCAAAATTCCAGTATGAATAGCTGGCAACCCCGGATTGTAGAGACTATAAAAACGAGACGTAGAACGGCGAACGAATGACGCGCAGCGACGGTATGAAAATCGTGGCAAAACCAGCTCTGTCCTCGGTCGAGCGAACGAACCTCTTCGCCGACCGAACGAACGACCTAATCGAATGAGTCAGTGTGAATTCCGGCCGACTAACTTCTTGGCACTGTGCGCAGTGAAAAAGCGGATCGAAGCTCGACAGACGGCCGAGCCAGGAATTTCAGCGGCGTTTGATCGCGAAAAATGCGAAGGCAAGCTTTTCAAGAAGCGCTCTGTTTACCTCCCCTCTCCCTCCCCCTTCTTCCTCCTCTCCCAAGGAGAACTTTAAGCGTAGCTCACATCATGAACGTATTGAAACAAAGAGATACGAACGAATAATATGATTTTCAAATATTTGCATCCGAAATTTGACATTGTGCAGAATTCGATGCCATTATTCTCGACGTAACATTTTTGGAAAGATAACTTTTTTATTATTATAGCTAAATGTCTTTAATATAATAGAAGTATTAACGTTTCTTATCTTTATTTAGTAAAGAAACCAAACAAATAAATTACTATGGAAATAAAGAAATAAAGAAAAAAACCAAATAATTATCAATGTAATTATTGAAAGATTAAAAATTTGAGAATATTATCTTTTTACACGAGAAATATAATATTAATATTAAAAAATAGAAGCAATCAATAATAATCGCTCGATTTTTCTAATTTAATTTCGTTAAAGTAATTAATATGTAATAATATTTGAAAAAACATTCAAATTCTTTTTTTCATTAAGACAATTCGAAAATCAATTTGACTTCCTATATTAAAATTTTATTAAGCATTTTGTGATATAACATTGTCCATTTGATAAAATATATTACTTTTGCGACACAAAACTTTCACAGATCGGATACAGATAGGTTTTTTGGGAAAGATAAATCTATGAATGTGTACAGGAAGGGCAATCCGATAGAAAGACGAATGGGACTTAAATGAAGAGTAGCCTCGCTGCCGGATAATGGTTAGAGGTTCTCATTCTCGGCTTTTGGCACTCAGTCGCGCGTAGATATGCACACGCACGCATACGTAAATGTGCATACGTGTACGTACTCACATACATACGTTTCATCGGTAACTTGCTATCTCGTCTTAACTCATTATCTCACGTTAGATCGCCTCATCGCTCTCTTAGACTCCTCTCACTTCCTCTTCCTTCGAGACCCATTCTTACTCAGCACAGAATGAGCTACGAAGAGGTTCTCATTCGCCCGAGAAGTGAATGAGGTTTCTCATGAGCGTTCGTGCGCGACGAATTCTCTCCAACCTAAATATTTCTTATCACGAACTGTAAGACAAATTGAAAAGACAAAGTAAAGATAAATCTACTTGGCCTAATTTCTATAATCTTGTTTCTAACTTTTCTATATTCAATCGAAGAATCTAAATAACTAAATATGTAAGTTTCTTAAAAGAATATTTGATATTCCCTCCGTCACATTAATCTTTAAGCATAGATAGATGACTAGAGCATCCCACGCATATACCTAGTTTTATCCAAAAAAAAAAAAAAAAACTTATTCAAGGAAAAGTATCGTCCAAAAGTCTAAAAGTTCATTATTTTTACATTTTTTTTATCTCATATAATTAAATGTAGATTTAACTTTATACATCTTTGGAGTGGAATCTAATTATAAAGAGTAACAAAGAATGACAATTGAGCCAGTGTTAAAAAAGAATCTCAATTTTTAAGAATGAGATTTATTTCTTAGAATTAATTCCACTCTAAAGATTTTAGAGAATTTTATTAAAAAATACAATTATATAAATAAATTTCTTTTTTATGTTTGAAGCATTCCATTTATCTACTTAGTTAAAGACTGTAATCAATACATACATCATAATGCTGCTTTTATTAAAGCAGATAAAACCAGTTAATATTCGGCCAAACCAGAATTTAAATTAAAGTCACACACACACACACACACTGGTCCCATTTTCAATTTAGATACATAATAAAAAGGAATCAAACATTAAATATATCTGAATTAATCACATTTCTACACATCGTATCCTTCGTGATAATTTCACTGGATGACAGTAACGAGCTATTAACTACAAATATCTAGTTAACGAACGCATGCAAGCGCGAATAATCACCGGAATTATCAATAGTTATAAGGTCATAACCCGCTTTATGTTCGTTACGACACTTTAATTAGAAAAGTTGAAAGCGCAGCGCGCGAACTGCGCCGCCGATTGAGAACCGTTGAAGTCCCTCTCTGACCCCTCCTCATCCCACTGATGGCGACCGCGGACCGATATAATTAGCGTGTTTAACTCTGATTTATAATGACGCTGGAAACGCCTACTGTCCATGAGCCGTATCAAGCATAGAATCCATCGCTCGTATACAGGGTGTTCCAGACATTGTGCGCTCTATTGTCGTTTGCAAGATGATGCGGAATCGTCAGCAGAAAGACAAAAAAATTTCTGATAAAAATTAAAACACAGATCAGAAGTACACATGTATTATTATGTGTTTTAGAATAACCGCAAAATATAGATTGTAAAAGAAAAGAGAAGACAATGGTATCTTGCAATAAATTGCGTTTCGTTAAAGAAAATAATGCGAAATAATAATTCAAAAGGTATATCTAAAAGGAAACAATAGTGAGGCAAGAGCGAGATATCTAGTGTACAAGCAGAATGTTATTCGACTAATTCATAATTATCGCTTCCAATTACGGGGATAAGCGAACGTGTACATACATAAGTCTTAACACTCGCGTATATGCACACCTGTTTGTTCACACGCCGCGTATCTCTCTTCTCTCGAAAGTCTCGCGCAAATAGTTACCTAACTAATCGCTACTCGGGAAGTATCACCCGTTACAGTACTGCATGACACTGTGTCGAGCAGATGGACACAATTATATTGCTCGTGAGCACAGCCACTTTGCTAATTTTAGCGTAAAATAATCATGGCATCGATTTTCTCACTACGTACACATATCATCAATTTGCAGATATCGAAGCTCTGAGTTCTCGGTTTATGTATTTTTATATTATGTTTTATATTATGAGAGTATTTGATATAAAAATTTAATTTGCGAGAAAAATTTTTATTTAACATATTTAAAAAATGTGAAAATTGTTTTTAATATTTCAGTTGCTATCATTTATATTATTTAATTGATTTAATCTGGATTTTTAACAATGCTACAAATTATATTTTGAATGTTAAGAAAATTAAACACTCAATCAATTCTTAATAAGATATATTTATCATTTATAGGCAATATATTATGCAGACGAATCGTATTTCAAGTGATATTCCCGCGATTGAACTCTAACGTGTCGTGTTATTTTCTGACTTTCCACAACATGGCAATCGTTCGAAGCGAAAGTGGCCATAGAAGTTTCAACAAAGTACAGTTAGGCTATTCCAAGAAGTAATCCTATGCTTGAAAAGATTGAAATATAATCTGTCCGTGACGCATTTAAAAATTGGAGGGGCACAATATTCGCGTGTCTCGAGATATCAACGTTCTCTTTGAAATGCTATGAACTATTTATGGTTATAACCTCTTCTTTTAAAAAATATAGTAGATATAGTATATCTTAAACATTCGATGCAATTAATATTAAATATCAAAAATATATATCTAAATTTATACATATATTGTGTGTGTGTATATATATATATATAATTTTAATATAATAGTAAAATTAATATAATTTTTCAAATTAAGATTTAATTAAATTTTATTAGAAAAAAACTACTTTAATGTTTAAATTACAAAATTATTATAAAAATAAAAATTATTTAATTCGATATTTTCACCAAGATTGAATTGATTAAAGAATCTCGCTGCATAAAACACTAATGCAATTCCTTGTATATGAATATCACAGTTTTCATAATTTCTGAACAAAAAAGAAGCCAGTCTGAGATGGGATAAGGTGATGAAGTGGACAACTAATCTCCTGAGCCGGCTGAGACGATGATAACCGGTTGATTAGCGGACACGCAAGATGCGGGCGTGCGATGATTATGGCATCTATTTTTTTCTGTCATTCATGGATCCATGCGGGAGAGCGACGGCCGCGGAAGACGCTTCAATGGCTGTGCCTTTCTCTTGTCTCTCCTCTGATCTTTCTCTCCGTTCCCTTTTCCCAGTCTGTCTCCCTCGTTCTCACTCAACTGTTCGCTTCAAGCACTTGACTTCTTAATACGACAGTTGAAAGTCTCCCGACTCGTCGGCGATTTACGAGTCGCTCGTAATTTATCGTCTCTCCCACTCTCCTAGCGCAGTCGAGAATGCTTGGCTATTTACCTAATTGTGACTGTAGACCGCGGAAACAAACCGGACGACTGACAAAGTCGTCAACGATCTTTCTCACTCTCTCTTTCTCTTCGAACATTATTTCACCCGTTACAAATTGCCAAGCGACACCGACCGTGCAATTAGCGCAGACGAATAAACAAATTGAGCTCGCGTGCTCGCGATTACTACAGACAATCGCGCAAGCCGTTTTACAAGCCTAATCGTCGCTATTAGCTTTTTGCCTTCCTTATGCTGGAATTAACGGAGTTACGTCGATGATCGTTTAATGGCGCCACGTTCCATCTCATTAAAGCTGCACTGTGTCTTTGTACTTTTAAAGTGTTTAAGCGCGCGCGAAATTCCGTGAAGGAAAGTCAAAGGAGCTAATTTCACATTTTTCTCTTTAGAAAAGATTTATAATCTCGGTATATCTATACGACCATCAGGTTTTAAACCTTTCATTATTTTCTAGACCTCCTTTGTATGCATATAAGCGAAGTCTAATCTTGACATCCGCGCAATTATATCTTAATTATATTATATTAACGAAATTAATGGTTATATCACCGTACTATAAAAAGGAGAAGAGTGTATTATTAATTCAAGAGTCATTATCATTATTATTCACAACAGTACGTGTGAAAGTACACGCTAATAATCTATTGATAATTCCGTTTGGGACACAAGCCGCTACCGTGCCGGCTGGTTGATAGAGGCAGATATATGAAAGGAGATTGAGAAGTGATTGATGGAACGACTCGATCAAGCTTCCATAATCGCTCGATGTGAGTGCTATAATGGATAAACCGAGCCTTAATACGCAGCGGAGATATTAACGAAGAATTTAAATGCTCTCGTGGAAGCGTGCAGGTTCTCTACCTGAGAGGGTATCGAGCAAGAAAGAGATTTCAGCCATTAAGAGATAGAAAGCCTATTCTAGCCTAATTGTCCGTAACTACCGTCCAAAGGATGCACGAAACGATAATGGTATATAAGATAATTGATTTCAGTGATCCAAACTTGAAGGCTCTATGTCTATATAACATCTAAATCAACACAGATATCTACATGTAAATGCTTGATCTACTAAGATATCTAAGTTTCCAAACATGACAATCTAGATATATCAACAATGGACAATCTAAAGTGTACCTAAAATACAGAGAGCTATCTCATCGTCTCTAACATTCGTGTAACGAATTTCAAATCTGTTCCTTTCTTATATATTTTACTTTATATATTTAATTTTTAAATGCCTCACTATGGAATAACACACTGCGGTATGACATACCGAATCAATTTAATTGCTAACTTTCATAAAAACATATTGTAAAAAATATATTGTAAAAACTTGTTTTTAAATTGAAATGTTAAACATTGGCTAACTAACCAACCAATATATGTGTATATATATATATATATCTTTATTAATAAAAAATTATAAGCAGTAAAAAAAAGCATTAAAAAAGAATCGAAAAAAAAGTGAGGCGTGTCATATCGAAAAGGCGTTTAAAGATATATTATACGATCGATATTTCTTAGGATTAAAATAACACAACTTATAAGTAAACAAATAATATAAAAATATTTTTAAAACATAAAATTTAAAATAAATAAATAAAATATATTAATTTAACACATTATAAATGCTAATTTTAATGAAGAAATATAATTATTTATAAATTGTTCAATGTTATGTTTTTCATTTGTTTTACATAATATTTGTGTTACTTTCTAATATATTCATCTTGTGTTAAATTATAAATAATAATTTCAATCAAATATAAAGTATGCAGCAAAATTATAAAGACCTTTCTTTCCGGACAATTGCGAATCAGTTATTGATTTCATGATCATGTCGATGCTCTTCTAGCATATTCTCGCTCGTTCACGTAAACTTGTGATGATGACGACAGCACGAACAATTTCGCGTCGTGATGTTATCAGCTATAGATATCGCGAGCGGCGCGCGATAAACTTACGCGACGTAATAAACGCACTGGCAACGTTACGATTCGCGGTAGCCGGACGACTGTGGACTTCATCGCTAAAACTAAGCTGATATCTGCGATCGACTTTGTGAAAGATTTTACTGCGACGACCGAGAAATTCGATAAGCCTTCCCGTACCTCTTACCGCGTTCGTCATACTGAATAAAATTGATGCTGATTTGCATTTTTTCGGGAATATTAGCCTTTATCCGCGAATATATCATGCTCGATTGACGTAAACAGTCTCGTATAACGTGAATATATTGTGCACAATCGAGCGTAAATGTGCAAGTGGAAGATATAATATAACCGCTGATATACGTAGTACATAAACATTCGCTCTAATACGGCAGCCACTTTTAATACAAAAATATTTTACACGTTAAACAAAGAACTAATTATAAATAAAGTTGCACAAAGTTGTTCTTTGAATAAAAACTTGGCTTCAAAAGCGAGAGAAGGGCAGGACGTTATAATTATCGAATATTATTTATTTATTACTTATAAAATGTTATGCAAAAGTCACATGGACTTCGTTCGTTCCCCCGATATAAAATACAATTTAGCTCTCCCGTTAAATATAGGCGGTCAACGATCGAATCCCTCTCTCCGTGCGCCCGCGTTAACGATTTAATTAATAATAAAATACTGTGTAAATATTTGCCCTCATTATGGTGGAACTCAATGGGCTCAAAGCGCGCTGTCGCTTTCTGCTGCATTCTCATTAAATTTTGCGCGTTAAAAAGCGCGTCATTAGCATCGGAACTCTCGTTTCAGTGTAAGCAAAGAGACCGCAGCTCGAAAAATATCATCACATTTTAATTAGTGTATTACCGCTCATATTAACCAATATTAAAGATTCAGTTAAAAATAAGTACGCGGTATTTATTATGTTTGTCCGTAGGAATGGAAATATCTTTTAGTAACATTCGTTATTATATTACTAGCACAATTTTCAGAATTAACAGCGCGCTGCCGATTAAATCAGTGCGTTGCTTTATGTGCAAAGTTAAATTGCGACTAATAAAAGAGCGAAAGGGGTGGTTTAATTAAGACTGGTCGATAAATCGTGGCGTGGTCTACAAATATAAACATCATACATAAGTTAAAATATTGCGCAACTCGATATCTCTCGCACAATGTGTTCAGGAGAAATAATAACGGTCGACGCGGTGCGATACGATCTCGCACTTTCGACAAAGCATGATCGATCATCAACTTTTTAAGTCTCGCCAATAAATATTGTGGCGTGCATTATCGCGTCGAGCAAGCGTTATCATTCCCAACTATTGTAGATACATGCACGAATGTCGGATCCGCCTGAATATGGCGGATCAAAATGGATCGCGTTAAATTATAGAGATTAACTGGCGTTATCTCTCCAGTAAACCGAATTCGCTGTTAACTCCACAGGGACTTTCCTACAGAGTGAAAAAATTATGCGAAAACTGATTTCGAATGTAAATATATTATTATACATAGAAAAATATCATTCTATATTGTTAAAAAAAGTAATGACTCCTATTTAATTTCTTTTTTTAAAAATAACTCTTTTAGATTATCTTTAATAAAGAATATTTTCTTAATAATAATCTTAAAATGTGCTTATTATAAATTTTAGAAAAATTCATTATGTATTTAAAACGAGCATTTTTATTTTTTTTTTTCAATGATAAAAGAAGAAGCGACTTTATACAGTAAACAAATCAAATTTGTTTTAATTTAATAATCTTGAGTAAAATACTATATTTATTAGGATTTAAAATATATTGTGAATAACTCAATTTATTTTCTTTTTTTTTTTAAGTAACAATTATTTTTAACAAAAAATATTTTCTTAATAATAATCTTAAAATAGCTTATAACAAATTTTAGAAAAACTCATTGTACTTGAAGAATTTATTTTCTTTTTAAAAAAATTACAAATTGATTGAAGAAACAATTTTATATAATAAACAAATCGAATTTATTTTAATTAAAAATCTTGAGTAAAGTATTAAACTTATTTGGATTCGGACTATATTGTGAATAAATTTAATGCTTGATGTACTTACGATAAATTTGCGAATTTACAAATACTTGAAATACTTGAAATAAATGATTATTATTATTTGCGTACAATATATATTTTCCTAATCTCATTTAATCGCGAATTTATTTCTGCGACAACAATCGACAACAATCTCCGTCAGTTTTCACAGCTCCGATTGGAGTTCTTTGATCGATGGAGTAATTGAATAAATTTATAAACAAGAAAGGAGGACATAAATTGAATCTTCTCCGAATAAGTTCATATTGGAAACAAGATGCGAAGACCGGAAAGGTGATACGTGCTGCAAGCGTTATCTGCATTGATTACGCTGCACGGAGCACACGCAAAAACATAGTTTACATAGTTTATCTCGGTATATAAAGATGTATAAAGCCGTTACACGTGGATGCCCGACATTAATAACGCGTCCGTGTATATATGCACGCTCGCAACCAAATGTGTCACCGCGTTTTCATTTCAACGAGGCTACGAGTTTTTGCGTGCCACACCGTGATTGACAGCCGCGGTTGCGCTGTTCTATGCATTCAGTATACCGCAATTACGTGTGTAATATGCGCGTCGGGAAATAAATTATGTGCATATCTCGTCTTTAATGGATTTACCGATAGCTACCGTGTATCGCACAAAGTAAACTTTCGTCTATTAAGAGAGTGTTATTACGACGACTGAATATTAAAACTGTGAAAAAAATAGCATAATTTTCTACATGACTTTTCTTAATTGAGGAAAACAAATAAAATCATAAAAAAAAAATATAATTTTCTAACAATTTTTTCTAATTGAGAAAAATAAATAAAACCAGCATAACTTTCTAACATAATTTTTCTTAATTGAACACATTTACATTCAATCAATATTTACAATGTCTCGTAGTTATTTTATCAACGCGTACGTGCTATTTATCATTGAACGTCTGTCGTTCTGCGAAATTCATGAAACGATCATCGATTCCCGCAAGCCCGCTAATTCACTTAAATCGCGATAATACAATAACAAAGATTGATACGACGAGATTACGCGACCATTTCGCTTCGAATAATTTAATCAGACTACCCGCCTCCATTCGCGTAGATTAAATCGATTTGACGAAAAATTTATCGTCGCCGAAACGGCTCGAGGTACAACCGACAACCTCCCCTTGTTCAGTCCCAATTTCAGTAGTTTGACACTAATTGGTGCAGGTACGACCTACCATCATCCGACTATATCCATTACGGTGGGCATAGATATATGTGGACATTTACCGTTAGCTGGTAATACGCGCGGAGGATTCGACAGAATAGCTTTCGAAAGGGGCGGACAAAGAGGGTCGAGAACGATGTTCCCTATTATCTCCTTTACTCATAGGGAGAATCCCACCCTTTACCACGCTCCAACGCCACTCTCCAACTCTCATTCGATTCTCCCTCAGAAATTGCCCCAGGAATTTCGTAGCTTGCCTCGGTAGAACTGAAACCGCGAATTCGGTTCCCCAACTTAGTCCCCGCGATCAAACCACTTTCGATCGGCTGCATATATTAAGTCTGGTTTCACGAATTGTTTGAAGATTAGCTTTCTCCACTCACGCAGAAGAAATGCTTATTCCCATACGGGTTTGGTATACGTAGCAAAAGGATCAGAGTTTGTCGAATAAATGTTTACTTCGACATTAGTTTAAGGAGATCTTATATAAACGGCAGAATCTAAGTAAATTGCTCGAATTAAGTTTGTAACTAATCTCCTTGTGAATAACTATGTTTGTCTAACATAAACTCAAATAGAGCTTTACCTCTTGCAAAAGCAGAATTGCAGAATTGTATCACTTGGTTAGAACTTACCGTCTTATCTCTGATATCA
>Ga0157363_1006953_pt1 | contig 10686 bp, 13 predicted proteins | sample AttsexASBM1_FD_111477 | JGI IMG/M metagenome (GOLD analysis project Ga0157363, IMG submission 111477) | Fungus gardens microbial communities from leaf cutter ant in Ribeirão Preto, State of São Paulo, Brazil - Atta sexdens ASBM1 | ecosystem: Host-associated > Fungi > Mycelium > Unclassified ...
CTGTCCTGGTCCGTGCTACAACATTATATTACCGACCCTAAAGTCTATGCTCTGTCCTCATGTCCTATTACTCATCCACATGTGTTTTCCATAAGGCCACCATGCTTCCTACATGTGCCTTGACGTCATACCTTGAATCTCCGCTGTACATGTGCACATCATGTGTACACCATGAGGAACCCATGTCCCTTGACGTCACTCCTAACCCTAACTCCTACTCTAGACTCTTCCCGATCCTTCTAGATCCTAAGTCCTTCCAGACCGCTCTAGACTCTACCACATGACTTCCTGGTCACGTGCCTATCTCCTAACCCTTTGTCCGTTGTAGACTAATAATTATCTAAGGTCCTAACCCTAACCCTAGTCCGAAGTCTGTCCATACTCTTGTACTATAACATTCTGACTACTTGGCAGCTCAGCTACTTCTAAAAAAGGACAGTACCCAAAGAAGTTTATTCTAATTTCCAGTAAATTAGTCTGCCAATAACTAGATGTAAAAATAGTAGGTACTTAAGAAGACTCAACCTATCTAACATTCATCAGCAAAGTTTATAGGAAAAGATATATTGGGGTAATACAATGGATTCCAGGATAGGGAAGAATTATTGAAAAAAGGGGATCTAGAGAGCATTGGAGAAAGTACACCTGTAGGGATGGAGTTTGATATCAGAGTGCACAGGTCTCAGAGTTGATTTACAAGACTGGAAAGGATGTTATTAGTTGAAACTTTTGGAGTATACTAGTGTTCAGCTACTTTCTATAAATGTCATTACAGAAGGCCCAGAGCTTCTTCTATGTTAACAGAGTTTCAGGGTTGTTCTTAAGCTGACATAGGATGAGAAGTGAGAAAAGATAAGGGAGATTGAGATGTGATATGAGACCATCAGACTTTAAGAATGTTTTGAGGTCCTAGAAAGGATAGGAATTCTGTTCTTCTGTTAAGATAGCTGGACAGAAGAGCAAAGTACTTCAAATTTTCAGAAAATCCCAAGTCTATTGTTCAAGAAATACTAATTATACACTTATCTTTAGAAAATCCTAAAAGAACAGAATAGTGATTCCTGAAGGTAACAACTACTCTATATAACAACAGGTCCATTCTAATGTGTCAGGATTCTGTTTACATAAGCAAGGAATAATAGTACTTAAGTAATCAGAAACAGTTCAGAATAGAGAGACCAAATTGGAAGAGAGTAGAGTGCTTAGCAAGTACTTCTAGAATATAGAAAAGCAGATATGAGAAAGAATCACAGAACACAGATTAGCCAAAAAATGTGGAAGAGAAAAATCTCAAAAGAGCCAGTCCTCTTATAAATGCTAGATTAATAAGGCAGACTAACAAAGAAAACCAAATGAAATCCACCAACATCCATAGAATATTATCAGTCTAAACCTTGTAGAACCTTTACCAACCTCAAAAGAATATGACAAAATACTGGTGGCAGTGAATAGATTCTCAAAAATGACACACTACATCTCAATAACAATGAACATAACATCAAAAGGAGTTGCCAAGAACCTATGGGAATGAGTGTTCAAGGATACAGGACTCCCTCAAAAAGTCATATGTGAAAGAGGACTCCAGTTTGTCTCAAACGTTATGAAGGAAATCTGCAACCAATCAGGGATCGAGCGAAACCCTTCAACAGCCTGCCACCCCAGACAGTCAGTCAGATGGAGAGAGTTAATCAAGAAATGGAACAATACCTCTGATTATATATCAGTTATCAACAAGACAATTCGGCCGAATAGCTCCCAATGGCTGATTTTGTACATAACAACAGACAACATTTGAGTACAGGAAGGTCACCATTCTTTGTGAACCTAGGAAGACCCCCAAATATCCACAGAGAAGGAGGGAATCGATAGAGAGAGTTACAGAAGTAGATGAGTTCATCCAGAGGATAAGAGAAGCAACAAGAGAAGTGGAAAAGGCCCTGAGGAAGTGATGAAGAGAAAGATGAGAAGCGAGGGAAGCTCATCGAGTACAGGGAAGGAGATCTCATGTAGGTAGATGGCTCAAACATTAACTTGGATCGACCAACCAAAAAACTAGCCTTCAAGAGGGCAGGCCCATTTCCCGTGGTTAAGAAGGTTGGACCCCCAGCATACAAACTTAAAATGTGGAAGAACCTGCGCCCAGTCATTAATGAATCGAAGCTGACCTTACCGCCACCCAGCCTTCGCACAACAACAGGAATCCTCACTAACGGTTATTGCCCCAAGTCGAGAAGGTGCCATACAAGAAGTCGAAAGAATCCTGAACTCCAGAAGACGGGGGGACGAGCTACAATACCTTGTCAAGTGGCAGGGTTGAGGAATCAACCTGGGAAGACAGACGCAAAATCATCAAAGGGGCTTCTCAACCATGTCGGGACTTCCGCAAGGACCAGCCAGACACACACCCAGGATCCCCACAATACGCATTGTTATGATTTCATGACGCGTGGTCACGTCGTGCGTCACGCGAGGCGGAACCCCAGTCTAAATATAAATAAATCTCGTTCTTGATGGGTTTCGTAACACTTATGCTAAGGTTTATATGGTTAGATCAATATAGATAAGATAATCATAGACAACATTCAACCTGTCTGGAATCTTGAGGTTTATTGCCAACGAGCTGCACTGCATTTTTGGTTGGTTATATACAGATACACACCCTCTCTAAAGGCTGCACTCCTCTGTTCTTCCCTCACTTTGAGGCCATATCTGACTATGTCATTCTCTGGTGTTGAAGCTTACAAGAAACAACGCGATGTGCTGATCAAAGAAGACAGAAAGCTACGGCGCGAGTATTCGACTCCCCGTTCTCCGCTCGAGATTGAGGCTGATAAGATGATGCGTAAGTTGAGAGAGAAAGAGGCCAAGACGATCTGGAAAGAGGATACCCCAGACATTCCGAACCGGTTCGCTGGGATGGGATTCTTGACTGGTATTATTGACTTTTCACTGAGAATTTAGAATTTTCGGTTTTCTCAAGCTTCTTCAGCCAAACCATTGATTGAGACGACCGAGACCTTCAAGATGCTTAAGAAGGTCACATCATCCCCGTTTTTCTCTTTAGGAGGAATACTAAACGTACCCCTTAGATGCCGAAAGGCGCCGTCTTACACGCCCACCTCGATGCTGCTGGGCATCCCCGTTCTCTTCTCACATTTGCTTTAGAGTACCCTGAGATTCATGTCCGCGTTCCAGAACAGTTGAATGCACAAAACATCAACTCTATTCTTCCAGAATTTCAAGCATTGCGCCCTGAGGACTGGAATTTGCAAGGCCCTGGTTTAACTTCGAACCTCTACGTTCCGCAAACTTGGGTCAACATTGCTACCGCCCGAAGGGAGTTCGATCTCCCAGGTGGATCTGAAAGATTCGATCAATGGGTTATAAGCTCGATGACAATTTCTTCTGTCGAGGCTTATGAAACCAATCATACTATCTACAAGGCAATCTATATTTGAGTCATATTGCCAGTGACCATTCTCATTGACTCAATCAATAGATTTGGCGTAAATTTGACTCGACATTTTTCGTCACTGGAGTACGTTCTTGTATCATCTGATTTCAAATCATGACCTTGAACTGGTATCAAAGGGGTTAATATCCTTCATGCCTGTCTTTAGGCAGTACATGAAAGAGGTCTTGCGGATTTTCATCGGAGATGGCCTTCTGTATGCCGAGCCGAGGGTTTTGTTCCTGGACAAGTGAAGGAATCTTCGACCACCTTTGTTCTTGCCTGTGCTGATATTCTGTGGCAGGCCAATGATTAGAGAAAATGGAGTGGACAATGTCACACATCGGGAAATGCTCCAGATTTTCGCATCAGTTGTCCAAGAGGTCAAGGATGAGCTGAAGAAGGAAGGCAAGGAAAGCCAATTTATAGGAGCTCGGGTGCGATGAATTCAATTCGTATTTGTCATTTAAGCGACTGATACCTCTTTAGATTATCTATACGACTACTAAGGCTGTTGAACCTGACAAGTTGGATTGGTACACTGAAGATTGTATCGCACTGAAGAAGGAATTCCCAGACTTGATTGCTGGTACTTTCCGCTTCAATCGCCCATTAATACTGATCAAATACTTCTCAGGTTTTGATCTGGTCGGAGATGAGGTTGAGTTACGCCCGATTACTGCTTATGTCGACCCGTTGCTGCGATTCAAGAAAAGACAGAAAGATGAAGGTGTCAATATACCACTCATACTACACGCTGGAGAAACATTGGGAGATGGTACTGCTGCGGACGACAATCTATACGACGCGATTATGCTTGATACCAAACGAATCGGTCATGGGTCAGTTGCTTCGTGGTGATAGGGTGTTCTCAAAAGTCTGACATGAATAATGAATCAGGTATTCTAGTGTCAAACACCCTAAAATCATAGAAATTTGCCGAGATCGCCGCATTGCTTTTGAAGTATGCCCTGTATCGTGAGTATCCTGGTGACTGCAATATGACCCCTCGTGTTAACGCGTTTTAGAAATGACGTTCTGGTGAGCATGAACTTGACTTGATACAGATATAAGGAAAGTCATATCATTGACAGGGTTTATATCCATCGATGCCGATGAGTCACCTGCCGATACTGCTTAATCACGGAGTTCCCGTTGTCCTATCTTCAGATGATTCTGCCATTTTCGGTAATATGGGTGTTACATACGATTTCTTCCAAGTGGGTTGACAGTCAGTAATGACGGATTGTGTCTGACCTGAGCGCGTCCCAGGCATTTGTGTCAAGTGAGCTGACAGGATTGAGTACACTTGGGGCGTTAGCCCGAGATAGTATTGAGGTAAGCCAGAGAATTTCATTGTCAAGCAAGTTCTGACCGGCACAGTTTTCGTGCATGGATAGAGACCAGAAAACGCGGGCGCTCGCAGCTTGGGAGGTATCATGGACGGAGTATTTGGAACTCATTGTTAGGGAGTGTAAATAGTGTACGCGTATTTGTTTGGCCGATTCATAGAAACTTGGGATTGAACTTCGACTGCTGGAGAGTGAGATTTGTGTGTCGAGGTGCGTTTTTCTGTGGTTATGCTCCCCTCCTGCCAGCCTCGCACTCCCCTTACACTCCCCACATTCATGTCTGTCAGAACACCCACAAACCACACCTCAATCCTATCCCATCCCATACCTGGTCCCAAACCTGCTTCTTAGCACCTTTGTATAAACTAAATTGGCCATGCCAGACACTGACTCAAACCGCAAGAGGTCTCGTTCTCCCTCAGACAGTGACACCAAGCAGTCCAAGCGCGCCAACACCGGCGTCGGCCCTTCGGATGTCTCGCACTCCAATGGTGCAGACTCCGCTGAACACAACAACATGACGTCCGAAGTCACTAAGAACGCTTTTACAGCAGACGACAATGCTGCCTCTACCCCAGGCTCCAATCGTTCTGACGGGCAGAAGGACGACGGAGCCAAGTCTTCTGGTGATTCAAACAACACCAAGGCCGCTTCTTCCTCTGGAGATGCTTCATCTTCGACTGCAGCAACCACAGTGCCACCCTCTGCGAACATTCACATGCGTTGCTTGATCGTAACTCAGGATGCATCTATCATCATTGGCAAGGGAGGCTCCCATGTCAATGAGATCAGAGAGAAGAGCGGTGCTCGAGTCATGGTTTCAGAGAGCATTCCAGGGAATCCAGAGCGCATTTTAAACGTCAGTGGTCCGCTGGACGCAGTGTCAAAGGTTAGCTTCTAGACGGACTATTGGAGGCCGTATCCAGAACTTACATAACGTTAGGCCTTTGGTCTCGTCGTACGGCGAATTAATGACGAACCCTTCGATGTACCTTCGGTCCCAGGAAGTCGTGCCGTCACTATAAAGTTCATGATTCCTAACTCCCGTATGGGTTCCGTTATTGGGAAGGGGGGTTCCAAGATAAAGGAAATTCAGGATGCTAGCGGGGCGAGGCTTAACGCCAGTGAAGGGATGTTACCAGGTTCTACTGAGGTCGGTCTGTTCTCCTCCTACACTTCTGATGATTGGTTACTGATGAGTAAAATAGCGTGTGCTCAGTGTTGCTGGCGTAGCCGACGCCATCCACATTGCCACCTATTACATTGGTACCATTCTGATCGAGGCTCAGGAACGAATGCCCTCTTCTTCACACTCCTCCTACCGTCCTTTCAACAATTCTCGCAGGCCTCCCCACACCAGTGGTGGTGGTTCCTCATATATACCTGGGTACTCTCATCAGATGCACGGTCCCCCTCACAATCCTCCTCAACAACTTCAAACACAGCAAATATATATTCCGAATGATTTAGTGGGATGTATCATTGGGAAAGGAGGTAGTAAGATTAATGAGATCAGACACATGAGTGCCAGTCAAATCAAAATCATGGAGCCAGGTGCGACTGGAGTCGGTCCTAATGGAGTGCCAGGTGGGAGCGAAGGGGAGCGCTTGGTGGTTATCACCGGTCAGCCTGCAAATATTCAGATGGCGGTTCAGCTCCTGTACCACGTGAGCTACAAACCAGTCCACTCTTAATGTCTATTCACAGATTTTCGAAGCGACTGGAGCAAGAGAAACAGAAGCAGCTGCGAGCTCAGCAACAATCATCCACTTCATCTTCTAGTTGAAAATAATATATATAGTTGACTCTTGCATCCTCATATGAAGATTGAAGGATGAAAAGGTTAGTAGCTGTTGCAGCCATCTGTTATCTGTTCCTGGACAGATATTTAAGTTTCCTGCAGCACGCCCAAAACACGTCAGGAAGAGGACGTGTTGCTGTATATCCATAGTTTTTGCATGTTTAACGTTTCTCGTGCTCTTGTTTTCTGTATGTCTCCTTCTATATGCTGAAGCTACTGACTTTTTGAGGGTCCATTCACCACTAGTTATGTTGTGATTTCTGATTATATAAGCGAGATATCCAGTCCAAGCAACTGAATCCCGCGACTTGTTCCCTGTTATTAACTATGGCTTCGGTGCTAAAAGTTCAGAAGGTGAACGCAGCAAAGGCGGAAGCAAAGTTCAACGGAAAGAGGAAGGCCGATGCTATTGACAAGGACGAGGACCAACCTGTGACAAAAAAATTGAAAAATAAACAGAGAGTACTATTGTTGTCGTCGAGGGGCATCAACCACAGAATGCGGCACCTCATGAATGACCTGGCAGCTCTACTACCACATGTAAAGAAAGGTTAACGAGATGTTGATTGAGGGAAAATGCATCATACTGACGTTGAATTGCCAGACGCAAAAATTGACTCCAAAAACCATTTGAATCTCCTGCCGGAGCTAGCAGACCTCAATAACTGTAACAACACTTTATACTTTGAAGCGCGAAGACACGAGGATCTCTACTTGTGGGTGGCGAAAACGCCTAACGGGCCGAGCATGAAAATGCATGTCCAAAATGTTCATACAATGGATGAACTGAAGTTGACGGGGAATTGTCTGAAAGGTAGTCGAGGCCTGGTCAGCTTTGATAGGGCATTCGATGAGACGACATGGGGACGGTTGACAAAAGAACTTTTTACGCATGTAAGAGGAATACCTCTTGACCAGCTTTGTTGGCAACCAACAATTATTTGTTAGATCTTCGGTGTGCCGCCGTCAGCCAGAAAGGCAAAGCCCTTTGTAGATCATATTCTCACATTCTCCCTACTCGACTCAAAGATATGGTTTCGGAACTATCAGGTCTGTTGTATTTTACTGGAATCTTGGCCCTTGTGCATTGTTCTCCGTTCTGACTCCACTTACCATTTTTAGATCATTGAAAAGGACCCGTTACTGCCCAATGGTCCTCCTGACATGAAACTGGTCGAAATTGGACCGCGTTTTGTGTTGACCCCTATCCGCATATTTGAAGGTGCATTCAGTGGAGTGACAGTGTATTCTAATCCTGGTGAGCTTTTCCTCAGTGGGAATTGTTACTAGTGAATAAATCATTACGTTGTAGAATTTGTCTCGCCTGCTGTGGTGAAATCTCTGGCGCGGCGGGAGAAGGGTAGTAAGTATAACTATCGGAAGAATGTAGAGCAAGAGCAGGCACGGCGAAAGGAGATACGGCGGCTTGAGGAGGATGAACTTGCAGTGTCGAAAGTCTTTGCTTGATCCATCATGGAGATGTGGATTCCTCCTACAATATCTTCGCGATGGCTCCAATCTCTTCATGGTATGCACATAAGGTTTTAGTTCCTTGTCTTTTGCAAGAGAGACCAAATATGGGAGTTCTTGACCGTGCATATGTGCTCAGCTGAAAAAGCCAATGTCTATTACAATTCAATTGCCCCTTGTTCTTGCCTTTGTTCTTTTGTCTTATATCACCATCATCAGAATTGTCTCTTTCTTCCAGTCTTCCATTGTCATCGATGTCTGTACACCTTTCTATACACACCCACGCTGACAACCTTGACATGTATGGGGAGCCAGACGTACAGTAAGTGGTATTTGTTGATGATATCTTGGACATCGGACCTGATCGAGGGGGAAAAGGTCTGCTTACTCCCTCTCTGGTTATGTTGCCGTTTCTCTTTCATCCTCAACCTCGTTCTTTCACCGGCGAAGAACAGTCCGTCACCTCCTTCGGTCACTCTCCCTGACATTCGAGGGTCAGTCTGAAATCTTCACACCGATCCTTGGATACTCCGCCGTCCGCATATGCTCCGTCACTCGTGAGCTTGTCCCTGAGGAAAGCACGTTTGAATTGTCCAATGAAGGACATGAAGAATCCGTAGAACCCTGTGCGTATCATTATGGCATTCACCTTGTGATTATCTAAGTTGCTATTCTAGGTGTATGGAACATTATCTTCAATATGACTGTGCCTGGTTGGTTGCCGCCGTCGTCTGTTCTGGCTGCCGAAAGCGGTGGCCTGGGCGTGTGCTATGGTCTCTATGCCACAGCCAAATTACTTGACCTCGATGAAAATCACACTGGTGCCTTCAATACGCTCTGTGCACCTTTCCGTTCGAAGACTAAATCGGTCTTCGCACGCAAGTTGGTCAGGCTTCAACGCTTTGTGGCTCCGCCTTCACAAAGTTCTCCAACCCTAGGCATTATCAATTACCATGTCAAAAATCCAAGTGCATCCATTGTCAAAGGGAAAAGGAGAATGCCTCCCGAGGTAATTGGGAAGATCCAGGTGAAGCTCTCTACCCCTCAAGTCATTGACATGGGCAAGAAGAAAATGAATGTGACGTTATGTTTAAGATCAAATGGTCTAGAGGAGAGTGTTCGCCAGTCAATCAGGTTACTAGATGTGACCCTCGACCTACGACAACATGAGAAGTACAGGTATGTTGTAGCAAAACCTGATTCTAATACCCTTTAATGACATAAACAGGATTCGGCCGTCGCAGTCATACATGCATCGATATCCCCTGCCCTCACTTGAACAACAACCGCCGAATAACCCACTCCTCCATCCTGCTTCCATTGCGTCGATATACGATGCTGGAATAATTTCAATTGCCAGATGCGTCGAGTGCCACTCGAGATCATTCACTCTTGCTCCTTCTCTTCAAAGTGGCCACTTCAAAATTGACAAAAAAGCAGCTCTGATTTTTGCCGATCGTCCCAATGCCAATCAGTCTGGCGAACAATCAAGCTGGTATACTTTGGAAATGGAACTCCCGTTTATCAAAAAGGTTGTACTCGACGATGGATGGGACTTCACTGCCGCTCTTCGTCCATCCGCCTCAACACCTCTGTTCGTCGTACACCACGAATTGACTGTGAACATGACTTGTTCGTACACTTTTCCAGACACGAATGAGGTTTCAGTGGAAAGGCTTAGTTTCACTGTTTTACCGTCATTTGGGCACATTGCTCCTCCACCGCCACAGTCGATCCTCCCTCTTTCAATTTCTTCAGACGATGATTGTAGTGTCCCGAGTCTACCTGTGGTGGGGGCCTATGCGCCAGTGCTACCGATCTATTCACAACTCTACGACATGGATGGGAACGTCAAAGTCGACTATTCTGTACCGCTACCCCTCTATACTCGTCCTGAAAATGCGTTTTATGGCCGTCAGGAAGAGATGATGGACCGTACATCAGAATTAGACAGTCATAGATGGAAGGATGACATTAGACGATGTTCAGATGAGGTTTCCCCACCATTAAGGACGTCTACTGCAGAACTCGTGTCTTCACAGTGACATCATTTTACGACACTGTCTATCTGGCACAATTATCTAATCATTCAGCAGACCATGGCATGAACTAGGTTCGATCACTGTCATCAATTGTTTTGTGGCGAGCATTCTCTCGCAAGGTTTATTTTGCATCGACTGTAATGATATACATACATACATACAAGTTTGTCAACCACTTTCCTGTAATAAATCAATAATCTGGAGTCCAAGATCTGATGTTCTTGCGGTCAAGTGGACGTGCATCTGACTGCTAGTCCTGTAGACACACCACTCATCGTGTGTACGCGACTCATTCACACAGTAGCACATGCCAGTTGCCAGTTGCAGGGAGCATAAGCATATTGGACCGGCTCATATTCGTCTTGCCCGACCACGTGCTTTGCATCAAACGCGCCTTGGCACACAGCGATCATGTCTGACGATTCCATCGAATTTGGTATGTTGAGGTGAAATGTACTATTTTGAAATTATATAACATTTGTGGTCGTACAGATGGCTTTGGTTCTACGTCTAAACATCCGCCTGTCAAGCCCAACCCAAAATCGAAACCGAAATCAAAACCGAAATCAC
>Ga0157363_1006954_pt1 | contig 10685 bp, 4 predicted proteins | sample AttsexASBM1_FD_111477 | JGI IMG/M metagenome (GOLD analysis project Ga0157363, IMG submission 111477) | Fungus gardens microbial communities from leaf cutter ant in Ribeirão Preto, State of São Paulo, Brazil - Atta sexdens ASBM1 | ecosystem: Host-associated > Fungi > Mycelium > Unclassified ...
TACATTTATTTTAGCATTTTTGAACGTTATGAAATAAACATGAAATAAGAAAACAGCTTTCAGTTAGTATTTTTTTTCTTCTCACTTCATAATAGTGATTCTCTCGGCATTTGTCTTTAAACCACATAAAAATCTCCCTGAATAAACATGGGCTAGTTCCGTCGGTCGAATACGTTTTGTCAGCAAATTAAAAAAAATAGACCCAACGAAGAAGGGGAGAGAAAGCTCGCGAGCACTGCGAAATAAAGTTTTACCGAGACTAATTCGATCGGAAAAAATTCCGAGGGGATTTCCTCTCCTCTTCGGACGGGACGAGGTGCCGCGTGCGTAAAACTTTTATTTTTTCGTATCGGGCTGAGTTTGGATCGGACGCTCGTCCATTTATATGATTAAATTCCACCTGATACTCTCCCGTACCATTCAAACTTTACAGACAACCAACGCGAGAAAGAAATCCGAGAGGTAAAGCTGATTTCTTTAACGTCTCGACGTGATTCGCCTTTATATGCGCCGATGTGACATATCGGAGATGACAACCTAACATCAATGTTGGAAAAGTATCTCGTTCACTAACTGTATATACCGACTACATCATTTTTCAAATATTCTAAAGGCGTACGAGCTTATTCGTTGGATGGAAAAAGGAAAGATTGCTCAGCAATTGACGTCGTTTTGGACGTTTCATTCGTCACTGATCATCGCCAAGACCCAATGTCGCGACGACAGCCGAACAAATTCTAGGCGTCAATAAAACTTAGTTGAACAAGCCCGCCGAGCACGATCGCCGGCGCTTAACACGGTCGCTACTTTCGATGGAAGAAGTTTCGCCGGATATAACTCGACGAGAAGAAAGTCACTTTCCCGCGCAAACTACTTTGATAAATATCGTATTTGTGCAGTGATATAATGTTTGGAACTTTTGCGGTATAATCATAATGCTCAACGAGTTAGAGGAACTAGCGCCCACTAATGCTGCAACTTTTAATGGCGTAACACTGATAGCTCCCCGCGCGCGAACTAACATCGATGTTGAAACAACGGTTCGGCACTGCGAAAGTTACAATTGTATTCCCGGCTTGATTATGAATTTCGATCAAGTAGAACGCGTTATTAATTTACTTTCGATATAATTATTACGAGATGAATTAAAATATCTTCGTTACACTTCGTAAATGTGATTTGAAAAATTATTCAAGTAACTTTTTCACAGCGAGATTTATTTTACTTCTAAAATATTCGGTAACAGTTTACACAGTGCAAAAAAAATTTATTTTTCTTCTAAATTTTAAAAGAAAAATAAATTTGTTCCGCTGTGAAAACTGTGTTGTTACTTCAATAATATTTTCCAAATGACTTCGGAAAATCTATTTTAAACTATCGATAGTTTTAGAATCTATAATTAAATTATCGATAATTTAAAACGGACTTTCTAATAAGTCAGCATATGATGTTTTAACTCGGCTGAATTAGCATTCGAGTGTTTGTAAAAATTCATCGAGATAAGCAATCACACACATAGTGCATTTGTCTTCTAACTAATAATAGGTGTGTTCAGCATTGCAAATCGGAGGCGTCCGTTTACTCTTTTATCTCGAAAATCGTTCGGCAATTCGCATCTTTCTGCTACATGTCATCTCATTTGCGTTCGATATTAACATTTTTAGCCAATCGAGCTGCTCGATTCAAAGACCGAGCAGAGCTAATGCAGATTTTCGCGCCTAAATTAAATTCATAATCTGTATATTTATAATAATACTATCAAATTTGCTAGAATTTGATGGAGTACATTAAATACAATATTTAATAAGAAAAGTAAGTTTTTAATTCTTTTCCTCTTTATAATATATATTAAAGACTCTACGAATATAAATACAACGAATATAAATTAAGTGATATACCTTATAAATTGCAGAAATTTATTTTGCAATGTAGTTTTTAATATATAAGACTATTATCAGTCTCTAGTAAAGCGAAAGAAATTTTCAATTAATAGGATATTTTTTATTTATCCATAAAAATAAACAATTTCATTTTATAATCTAACCTTAAAGGACAGTTTTGTAACGTTCGGAATTAATTCTTGGCACTAGGATTGCTCGAAGATCACGTGATCAAGCTCGTCGTTTTGCTAGCTCGCATCTCAGATTTACATTGCCGAACGTATCTAATGAACCCTTGAAATTCTTTGGAATGGAATCTCATTTTAAAGAGTGAAAATTAAGTTATAGTCTTGAAAAAGAAAGATTCTAATTTTTAAAAATGAGATTTCACTTTCAGAATGAGATTTCTAAAAATTTGTAAGAGATAGCATTTAATTGGATTTTAATTGCAATAATAATCAATAACAATATTATGAAAATAAGAAATAGCAATATTTTAATGCTCATTTTAGTAGTAATTATAAATGAGACCTAAAAGAGGAAGGGAGTAACGTACTCGTGTAATTACATCTTCGCGAGCAGCATCGCGAGTGCATCTGGATCTGGCGGCATATGGTCACTGCCACGTGGAGTAGCGGAAGCTGCGGATAAACGCTCGCACCACATGCCCGATGCAACGATACGCAGCGATTATATTTTCTCGAATGTGCATGCCCTTTCAACTGCCTCTGCCTCTGCTGGAATTGGTGAACAGGTGACTATGTCGGAAACTGTATATCTCGGTGGAACGGAAGTTTCAGCGTAATTCATCGCGGAGGACCACTTTCCCGGTGGCTGTACGTCGTTACGATACAAGTACGAACGGCATGGAAGAATGGGCGGATGTCGAAAAGGCAGCTTCGGAACTGGGAAGAGAGTGTGCAGAAGGAGGGAAGTAACAATAGAACATGGACGAAGAGAGAGGACGTATCGAGTCGTATATCATCGCGCGCGCGCGATCGGGGAAGAACGACGAGGCCATCTCGCCATCTCGCCTCCGTCCTCCTCTCTCGCCCTTTTAGCATATCGTTACTTCAGTACTCGAGTACGGCTGCGTTTAACGACCGCGCGGGGCACCCGCGTCGACCCTTTCCACTCTTTCTCACTCGTCCCCGACGAGTTCGTCGTGCTTGACAAAAAGCCACCAATGGCGCGGACTCGGAACACAAAGAGTGCTCGCGACGTCTCAATTGACTCGGTAACGGCTGATTTATGACACGATTCACCACGGTCGACCCGCAAAGCGCCACTCCACCCGCTCGAGAGCGTCGCGAGAAGGTGCGGGATCCTCCATCTCCGGTCGCTTCCTCTCACGCGAGCTGGAACGGATAATGTATCTCCACCCCACGGACTCAGCGAACCTGCAAACGCCTCGAGATCGGAAATCATCGGGCAAAATGCAATGTGCACAAAGCGTGTACGTGCGCAAACTTGAACGTACGAATGATTAAGCATTTCTATGATTATGATATTTAATCTCTGTAATAATTATTTTTTTTAGCCTTTTAGCGTTTTGCACTATTAGATATCAAAGGAGCAATGGTAACCCATTCTTTTTAGTTAAAAATAATATTTGTCATAAAAAGTGAAAATTGTAATTTTTATTTTGTTGAAATTTTATTTAACAAATTTAAATTAACAAAATTATTAAGCGAGTAGAAACAATGGCAACTTATAGAAATAATTTAAAGATAACTCAAATTGGAATATAATACATTAAAAATACATATAATTTGACATTATGAATTTAATCGGCTTTTCTATAATATCGAGTACGTTAATATTCAATGCAAAATTCTAAAAATATCAGTCAATGTTCAATCTAGTTCATTATAGATTCGAAATTTCTTTCGAAATTAAATATTACATAGCATGTTTAATTAGGATCATAAAGTAATCATCTTAATAAGAGCAATAAGATTGCAGTATCTGACTTGGACATGACCAACAATAAGAGTTGATTTATTCACAGGGAACGAATATGATCCGTCAGAGGCGCAATATTATAATTGCAAAATGTAGAGAAACCAGACGGTTTTTACGAATTCATCGAGCGACGGTTAGCAGATATGTATATATCCAAATGGATATTTTAAGCAGTTTCATTAGTAATGGGCAAAAATTTAAGGGTCGCGCATCATAGAATGAGTTTTTGCCAGCGGTGAATCGCGCGGTGGCGTCTTTCGTGAGGAATTACGAGGAAGCTTAGTTCAATATTGACCCGAGCAAACGTGTGGCGAATATTATTACGCCATCTGCATAATTTCTGTATTCAGTTGGTGCTCCCTGAAACGCGTCTGTAATTACTTCGGTTGCCGTGAGACCGTCGATGTGAGGGTGGCGACATTGAGCGTTGTCACGGTTTCGGCGTCGGGCGATAGGTTTGTATACGTTATGTAAATGCTGTATACGAGGTAATTGGACGATCGTGCGACTCGTATGAGCGAAGAACCGAATTTCTCATGGCTTCCGGTTTTCTCGTTGGACCGCACGGCACAAATCTGTATATTCATATTATAACTAAAGTCTCGTACTTCTATTCTGACACGTATATACATTTCGTAGTAAGCAAACGCAGTCCCTAATCCCAGAGATTGTATGTATAGATCTCGTGGTACCCGTTATATAATAAATCAGCTTTGCTCGCATTGCGTAATGCAAAAGTTGCACAAAGTTTCGTTCATATTATGTTGGATTCGTAATACATTCATTTATCATTACATGGATGAATTATTTTTTTTTATCACATTCTATTATTCGAATAATATAATACTATTGAAATAGAAAGAGAAATTTCAAAATTTTATTTCAAAAAAGAAATTTTTTAAAATTAGTAACTTGTAAACTTTTAATTTGATTTTTTATTTATATAGAAAAAAAATAGTTTTTCGAGAAAATGAAACTTAAATTATGAAATGTTTTACATGTTATATCTTGCATGATGTACGAATTATTTTACTGAAATAAAAACTGTCAAAGTGAGTAAAATAAAGATTTTATGATAGAATGAATGATTTACTGGTTCATTCGGAATTCTCTCAGCGGCTACGGCTACAGCTATTGTGTTTTTTTTGCAGTTTGCGAAATTAACTCTATTCGCAGCTTCCTCTCGTGTATATAACGACATCGCGCGTCGAATACTGCTTCGTCAATGGATGAAGATACATTTACCGTTACAATGGAGATCGTGAACATTTTAATTCATGAACCGATGAATTAATCATCACTTGCAAATGTGCTCTGTCTGGTATTTCGAATAGTGCCTTAAGCTATTCTCGCATAGTTTGTTATATCTTCAGTTATTTATAAATAATGTTTACAGAAAATTCGATACAATTAAGATTTCTTCAACATGCGTCAATTTTGTAATATGATATGATATTATTTTATCAATGCGAAAGGAAGAAGACAATGTTCGCGAAATGAATGAGGTCCAGATTTTTGGACGCAAGTTTCCCAAGATTTATTAAAGATTTATTAAAGAGAAAAGAGCTGAAACCTGCAGTATTTACACCTCGTATCTTGTCGCGAACGCGAGAGTGCTTGAGTGCGTGGAAGAGGCGATTTCCCTTATGCAGGGATGTCGGCGATCGGTCGCAGTCGGAAAGTCGGAAAGTGCACTGATTGTGAATCGACCTGATTGCCCGAGTGCCGGCGGCGTTCAAACATCATCCACAAAGGCGGTAATACTAGGACCGTAGCTGTGGTGCCCTCCCTAAAACGATTATCCACTCGACGAGCCCTCGGCTGGGGGAGGGTTAGCCGCCTCGTAACGATGTATTGTGAGGACCTCTCGTTGTGAAAAGCCCGACGGGATTTCCTACCTCTGATGCCGGAAAATCCTCCGAGAGTATCCTCTCGAGAATCGCGCTCCTTCACTTCCATCGCTATCCACAATCCTCCCTCCGTCGCAAGACATTGCATCTCTTCTGCAAGCGCGAACGAATCCGCACCTATCGCAAGACCGGGTTTCGATTCCAAGTGTGTCGAAATCTGAGAACGTAATGCTTTCGGGAATTGGTATCTTCATTCCACTCTCGTAATGTCAAGGAGCAGACCGCGCTGAGAATAGTTGTTCTTTTTCTAAGTCTTATTGAGAAAAGTTTAGCTTAAGAGTTTCTACCGCGCGACAAGTCGTTGCAAATTGCAAAGCGTGCCCTTGAGGATGATGAAAGTTTGGTCTCAAAGCAAGGCTTTTGTTTCTTCTGGTGGTGGGCGTTTCGCGAATAAGGCCATTGTGCGCCGAGTGAAAAGAGGACTTTCATTTTTACGATGCGACGATTGTATTGTCATGACAACGTCGAAATAACGTTATTACGCAATTAAGAAAATTAAACCAGAGCCTGCATTATTTAAGAAATATATTTCAGAAAGATTAATTAAAAAGGAGATGTTTACCCCTTTAAATCTGAGTGTTATAAAATCATGTTAAAAAAATTTGGTATATTATCATGTATATTTGATTAGATGATATCGAAAACTGAATAAATTTTGATGGATGATGTCTTTTTTATTGTACATTACAATGTACATAGAATCTGAAAGAGTTTAAAAATATATGTTGAAACGCATTGAATTATTTTAATAAGAAGCTAAACATCTTTTCATCAATTTATTTCATCAATTTATTCACGTTCTCTGTTTTTCCATCTGAATTTTTTCTCGTTGTGAAATATTTGATGAAAATATTGGACTCTAAACTTGGATACAGATGCCAACATGTAAAGACGGAAGTAAAAGTCTCTTGAAGGGTTAAGCGACTTACTTTCCCAGAGCACTGGTCGCCGCTTTGCATATTTGAGTATTCTATTACCTCGACGCTCATGCATTATAACTAACGTCACCATGCACGTGTTCCTAGATCGGACCATTTCTCTTTGTTCGATCTTGTCTCAGGAAAATTCACTACGCGCGTACAATCGCGCGAGTGGTGAAAGATGAATAACATTTACTCCTACTTTGTAAAATATTTTTTTCTTCGTGTATTAATGAAAATTAGACAAAAAAGTCAGGTAGGTGAAATTTTTCTTTGCAATTTTATCTTAGTTATCTTTCTTTAAAAAATTTTATTATTTTTTCTTACTATTCTATTTTTTTTTTTAAAATGATATTATTTTACACTGAGAAATCTATTTGATTAAATGAATTAATTTCTTGTTTGGATATAGGCAAATAAATTCTTGATTTTTTTATGTAATAAAATAATTTAATTGAAAAATTTGATTATTGTACAATTTTATTTATGTATCAGAAACAAATAAAATGTTACAATAATGAAACTTTTTGCTTTAACTAAATTATTTTATTGTATTAATCAGGGATTTTCTTACTTATATTCAAACAGGAGATTAGTTGATTCAACCAAATGTAATTCTCAGTGAAAATAAAATTAAAAATTCAATGGTTGATATCCAATGTTTTTCAAATGCTTTGCATATTCTTTAAATATTATAAATACAACAATAATACAATGACCGCTTATTTTATCTATAATTTTATCTACAATAGAATTAGTCTTCCCATGATATCAATATTTTTTCTGCTAATTGCATGATCACGCGTTTTGGCATTGCAGTGTCGTTTCATCGAGGCAGTTGCGGCATGCTGTTTTGCGTGCGACGAACTTTCGACATGAATAACCGAATAGGCTAATAGGTATTCCGGTTTTCTCCGCGGTTGATCCGTCGGTCCCCTTAGCTCTCGTTGAATTAATAACAGTTGCACGCCGCGCGTTTCCAAAACGAATGACATCGCCACGAGTGAGAGCCGATATACAGGGCTGAGTTCCTTATTTCTCGTTTCAACTGTGCAACCACTTTTGTCGGAGATATGTAAGAGAGCACGTAAGAGAGTACTACGAATTTTTGCTCGAGTTTGCGAAGACAACAGCTGTATGCTTGCTGAAATATTAAGGAGAGGTAGATCCTATGGACAACCCTTTGGGAGGGATCCAATCGATAAAAGAAATAGTTCCTCAACCCCGTGTTGTTCGATACATGTACCTACCTACGTTTTGTTAAAATGTATATAGACGCGAGAACAGAGGTAAGAGCGGTCATCGGCTTGAAATAATATATTGCAGATTGTACAATGTTATACCTATATATATGTCATTTCAATAGAATTGTGTGAAGGAATGACTGGAGTCTTTATATTTTATAAAGTAACATAGTATATCCGGAAGAACTATATTTTTATGCTTTCTGTAAATAAATTTAAACTTCTTGAATAATTGAAAAACAATTGTACAAATAGATGTATAAATGACTTGAGATATTTATATTTTTGTACCTTGAATGTACCACATGGAAAGATCCATATTTTTATACGTTCTTCAAATAAGTTTGTAACTTCTTGAACAATTAAAAGCAATTATAGAAATAGATAAGAATAAATTTATAGAATACTTACAAATGATGTCATCCAACTGTTTGGCAGACTGTTTGGTCGATTTGATTCTCGGTCAAGTATGTTAAACACAAAAATCTAAGAAACAGATATTTTTTTATACGTGGGCTAACTCATGTTTAAGGGATGAAACACTCCTTTGAAAAAAAAAAAAAGGTATTTCTATTTAGATTTCTATTTCTATAAAATATCGTCGGAAGTATAAACAACGGAAAAAAATTTTTTAAATAAAAGTTGTATTGTTTCAAGAGTACTTCAATGTTATGAAAAAAAAAATAAAAAAATTTGTGGTATGTGTGTGTGTGTGTGTGTGTGTGTGTGTGTGTGTGTGTGTGTTTAACAAAATACCCCCCTACCAACAATTTTCTCAAATTTTTCAAATTTTATTTCATCAAATTGAAGATAATTTTTTTCTAAATTCAATCATGTATAATAGAATTATATTACCTATCATTTTCGAGAATTAATTATAAACGCTTCCGTATATCCATGCTTATGAGTAAATAATTATCTTCGAAACAATAAGATATATGAAAAAATGTTTTAAGTAAAATTTGTATGATTTTCTTTACGCTTTATGATTATATATGTATTTAGATTTTTTTAAATGTAATAATTTTAAAATATATACATAATCTGTAATTAATTCTTTGATATTTAATTTTTTCCATGAAGAAAAATTAAAGACAATTTTGTTCCAAATTTATCCCTTTATAATAAAATTATTGTATAAAATTAAATCTCTCTCTCTTTGAAGAATGAAAACCCTGTCACATTTAAAAATATTATACATTTTTTTAAAATTTATTAATTATTCAAAAATATTTTTGAGCAAATTAATAAATTTTATCACGTTATATTTATCTTATAATCAAAAGCATTGAATTATTGGAAAATGTTACGTCTGAAGAATTTGTGATATGTAATGAGACAAAATATAACTTTCTAAAGTCACGTATCTCATATCAGAAACGTGATATTCTTCAAAAATTAGTTATATTTATATTATTTTTTCTCTGAATTTTTTCATAATATGATTTTAAATTAAAAATTGAGATGCAGAGTAAAAGAATAGGAATACGTAGCATTATTGCCTACTGTGTCAGTTTTTAAGACATTTTGTCAGACGTTTATTTTTGTTTATCTTACGAAAAAATTAATTATTGCAAAATTGCAAACAGTATTATAAAAACTGTTTATATTATCTGATAGAAGACACTTTTCAGTTTGTATTTATGATTTTAAAGTTTTATTTTTATCTCTTGTTTAAGAAATATTGAAAACAAAATATGTCAGTATCGGCGATTTTCCTCTATAAATAAACAGTATAAATATATTCATGTATAATAGTAATCTTACGTTTCAGTGCAGTTGTTTTGTTGTAATCATATCTGTGCAATTTGTTAATTTGTTTTTATATTACGATTCAAAGCAAAGTTTAATATCTTTGGAAATTATCTTTGGAAATCCGCTTAATGTTGTTAGATATTTATTAGCTTCTATAAGTACAACATTCTAATAGAAACACTAATAACTGCAGCGGAAGTGATTTAAAAGAGAACAAAAATGATTGTTGGATAGCGTTTTTTATTACAATATAGATTGAAAATAATAAAAGAAACATATCGATTATCAAGAATCTTATAAATTACATAATTTTTGAAATAATTAAAAATGACGACGAAATATGGAGTGAAGACAATTAAAATTCTTAATTCCTCAATGTTCAAATGATGACGCAGACTTTGACAGTTCCTACAAAAGATGAATTGTTAAGTATTGGCGGAATTGGAACATTAATGAAAAAAAAAAGAACAAAAGAAACCATCCTCTAAAATCAATGCAAAATAAATTTAGAAGAGTTTCATCTGAACGTCAATTAAGAAGATGGGAAGAACAATTACAATCAGGTGGAAATCGTATAGAAAAATTATTTTACATTTCCAAATTTATATATGATAAATTTACTGCAGCTGTTGAATCAGAATTCATGATATCGATTTAAAAAGGTGGGCTTTACAAGTTCAAGAAAAAATAGGAAATGTAAATATATTTAAAGCATCTCACAATTGGGTATCAAAATTTAAGAAGTCCCATCGATTTGTCGAGAAAAATTATGAAATTTGTAACTAAAAAAAATACTGGAAGATTTCATTGAATTACAAAAAACAGCTGATGATTTCTTGAAAACAGTGAAACTATTTATCAAATTGGATCTGCAAATGTTTTTAATTCGGATCAAATGATTTCTAATTAGAAATTCATTCTGGAAATTCATTGTTTTATCAAGAAGTAAAAAAAATAAAGCATGTCGTGCAATCTATATCCTCAATAACATTCATATATGATACAAGAACA
>Ga0157363_1006955_pt1 | contig 10685 bp, 9 predicted proteins | sample AttsexASBM1_FD_111477 | JGI IMG/M metagenome (GOLD analysis project Ga0157363, IMG submission 111477) | Fungus gardens microbial communities from leaf cutter ant in Ribeirão Preto, State of São Paulo, Brazil - Atta sexdens ASBM1 | ecosystem: Host-associated > Fungi > Mycelium > Unclassified ...
ATTATATATATATATATACAATATAAAATTATTACTTAAAAAATATGTTGTATATGTATTCTCTAATATAAATCCAATTTAAATATATATATATATATATATATATATATATATATATATATATATATATATATACACACAATATGGATGAGAAAGAGAGAGAGAGAGAGAGAGAGAGAGAAAGAGAGAGATCTAATAATTTTTTCGAATAGGTTGCTATTGATAAGCATTACATTAAGAATCATCCCCAACTTCATAATCCAAATTGGGTTAGAGTCGGTAATGTTCAGTGTATGTTCATATATCCAATAAAAGGGGGAGACAAAATGCAACATAACTCTTTTAGATGTAATCACAATGGAATGATAACTCGATACTCAAGAAGTCAAGTATTTTGGGACGGGTTAGTGTACAGTCAAATATTTGTTTCTTTGATAATAATTCTATGTAATTAAAATATTGCTAAAGGTGTAGCTTACTTATCATTCAATATAATAGGCCTGTTCTTTTTAACTGAACTTTTGCACCAGTTCATCTTTCTTCCTTTCTCTTTAGGAAAAAAGAAGAAGAAGAAAAATGAATTGGTGCAAAAGAACAGCCAAAAAGTTCAGCCAAAAAGAACAGGCTTATTATTTATATTTCATGATCGATTTAAAGTATTTATTATTAAAAATTTGACGTTATTAATATAATCGTAATTGTAATTGAGAAGATAGGCGGAACAAAAGTACAATTCTATTTAAGTCCTTTTGCCGAAGATTAGCTTTTTAATATTGATCATAATAAAAAAGTATTGCAACATGTAATTTCTTAAAAACATAAATATTTGATACTGCACCCATTTGTGTATAATATAAAAATAACAACTTATTTTAATTTTTTAAAATCAAGATTTTGTAATTAGGCCTTTTTATATTCTATATATTTTATATATATATTATATATTCCGCCTACTCCCTCAATTAAAACCCAACTTAATTATTTTTAAAGATTTCGGATCATTATTAAACTTAAATGTGACATATGCTTTTTATAAAATCTGACTAAAATAAGATAATATGAATTGTATTTATTTAGAAAACATCGATAATTTTTATACTAAATCGATGATAGGTAATTGCATATACAATTAATGTACAAAAAAAGAAGTATAGTAACTTCAACAGCTTATATACAATATTTAATAATCAATGACGCCTATTCAAGTAATTTTATAAATTCTGATAAATAAAGTTTACATTATATAATTTGTCCTAATGTTAAACTTTCACTATGCATTTCAGGATGTACTTATTATATAATCAGCAAACCGAAAAAATTCTACACTGGTCGAATACTAATCTGTTGGCTTCAATATCTGTTGACATGACACAAGATGGAACCAAGATATTTAACAGTTCATTACTGAACAATTTAGACATTTTATGTATCACAGAGCAAAGCATAAAAGAAAATAGTAAAATTTGTTATCACTCATCATGGCACACCAGCAAACCACTAAAACTTATTGATCATGGCGATGAAGCTGCCAAATGGATAACCAAGTACATATTCAATAACTTTTAATGTTTCGCATTATATTATACGAAGAAAATATTAAATATCAATAAATTAATATATACAGAGGTTTGAAATTTGACGCACCTATACGTTTATTAGAAAGAAGCTGTGATCCTTTAATCGAAGAATCAAATATTATAAGAGAAAATTGGATAGATTATTGCAGTATATATTCAATTAGATCAGATGAAAGACCGGTAATTAATATGTTACAATGTTTATTTATATTATTTGTTAATAGAACGAAATTACTAAATGTTTTAATCTTTATTATCATGCTCAAAAGTAAGTTTATTTTATGAAGCACTAGCATCAAAAAGCAAACAACAGACATACACATTTTTTTAAAACAAATTAATTAATATATTTTGTAATTATCGACAATTTATACAAATGTCATTACTTTTATAATATACACCATTTATCAAATTTTTATTCTTAGCAACTCATCTAATTATAAGTAAATTATATTATATTTAATCATATCAAACAATAGTATGCTTAGCCCTGCAGTCATGAATTAAACAAAATATAAATATATATATATATATAATTTATGATTTACATATAAATATACATAATTTCAAAAATTAATAGTATTAATAATACTATTGGTAAAACAATTTTTAATGTCATATAGTGCTAGAAGTTTAGCATATAAAAATATAAGTTAAATTTATTATTTAAAATAATGTTATGAATATCAAAGTAATTTCTTCTCATTAGGAATATTTCGCGGATCTAACGCGTTGCGTATTAATGACACAAGTTACGTTACATAAATTACTTCAAGAGGCGACAAATACATATAACAATTATGTGATTCGTCCAAATATTGTTGTTTCGACACCAAATTCAATCGTGCCTTTTAGTGAAGAAGATTGGGAATGGATAAAGATAAGAAATACAATCATTAAGATAATGAAACCAGTTCCAAAGTAATTATACATATATATGATTTAATAATAAAAATATCAGGGACAACATATATATATATATATATGTATATATATATATATATATATTTGCGCGCGCGCGCGCGCGCGTGTGTGTGTGTGTGTGTGTGTGTTGCCTCTAATTTTTTTATTATCCAATTATCATTTGATACAAATCTAAAATAATTCTAATAAATTTCAAATTTTTATGACGATTAAAATAAATTTTATTGATCGTATAACATTTTTATTAACTTAAAATCCAATCTCTAATGATTCCAATCTCTAATGATTAAATTTAATGACTAATTTTTTTTTCTTCTTGATTTCAAAAAGATACAAGATATAAATATACAAGATATAAATTTTTTCAATTTTAATTTTTTTCCCTTAGTATTACTATTTCTTTGTTAAATTTTTTAAATATATAACTTTTATTCTTTTAATTTCAGATATCGCATTGCGATGCCTTATTCATCTTCGAACTTAAAGTACCATCTATTTTCCAACGAGGATGATACAGCAAATTCAGGAGTTTATTGCGCACCGATCGTATCTGGAGACATTGAAAAAGATGATGATGTATACGTTTATTATAATTCCAAAAAATTAGCCCTTAACGAGCCCTTCGCTTTTTAATACTTTTTAAATATATTTTAGTACTTGTTTAACATTAATTCGATGTTATAGATTAATTTTTAATTATAAATTAATTTTTTTAAATAAATTAATTTTTTTTATAACTTTATTATAACTTGCTTACACAAATCAAATTAAAAATTTATTTAATAATGTAGTTATTTAATAATTCGATTTGTGTAAACAAGAATAAAAGTATACGCGATTAAACATAATCTTATTTTAACAATTATTATCAATCTTACATTAATTTTAATAAGCAATTATTTATCAATTTAAATTTTTAAAAATATGTAAAATGAAATCGCAAAAAAAAATTTCATAATTGGCATAATTTTATTTTTAAAAAATACTTGAAATCTAAAAATTAATTACATTTTTTAAAATAAAAATATACAAGTATACTTTTTAATTTTACCCAAATTAATTTCTTTGGCGATGAAGATATCTGTAATAAAATTTTGTCTTTGCAATTTTATCTTCTGTTTTTTAAACTCAGTTTTAGAAATAATTTTATGCAAAAAATTAAAATAAAATATTTTTTCAATATCTATAATTGTGCAATATTTCTTAATACAAATAGTTTGAATAATTTTATTTGATGTATTACAATAATTTATTTGTAAACATAATTATTATTACAATCTATATCAATATCGACAAATTAGAAAGATCAACTTTTATCTAAAGAAATAAAAAGTAGTATATATGAAAGTATGTATGAAATATAGAATATGTAAAAATATAGAACAAAAATATAGAATAAAAATATGAAAAACTGTAAAAAAATTATTTGCACATAAAAATCAATTTTTTTTTAAATATGATGCATTTTGATCTACTTTCAATATCCTATACTCTAAAAACTGTTATTAATTTGAATTTTTCGATTATTTATACGGTATTAAAGGAAAATATAATAGGCAAATGAGAATTAAGCACGGTAATTAGAGCGCAAATTATTAATTATTTATTGTGTACTTTTTAAATTATTTCCTTTAATGTCAAACGTTTCGGCTTCATTTCCAGCCATCTTCAGTGAGGAAAATTTAATATAAAAATAAGCGTAGTTCTTTCTTCAAAAGAGATAAAGCCGAAATGTCTGACATTGATTTAAGAATAATTTAAGAAGAACACAATAAGCTGTTAATTTGCACTCCAATTACCGCGTATAACTCAATCTTATTATATTTTCCTTTAGTCTTTTTTTAAATTTGAAAAGTCCTAATTGTGTATTTTTTATACGATATCTTTGAAAATTTCACACATACATAGTATGCAAGAAACTTTCCTAATACCTTACTTTATTAAATATTTTTATGTGGATTTATTAAATAATTCTTTATGTAAATGGCTTAATTCTTTTCAAATATATATAATATTAATAATAAACTACCCTTACATATATTTTTTTAAACGAAAGTATTATTAACTTGTTATAACTATTTCTACGACATAATAGTAACTGTACTGACAATAAGTAAAAATAATAATTATGTTTACAAATTAATATTTATAAATATCAATAGTTCTTCTGTAGACGCATGACAAAATATTTAATCGTAGGCATATGTATGATTTTTATTGTTAAAAATGTTCGATTCGAATTAACCGCTACAATATGGACGGCGTTGGAAGTAACTTTTTTATTGGCTGTTAAGAAATGCTGTGCTAGAGCACATCTTTTGTATTTCCACCATGTAGTCAAAAGCCTTATCAGATAAGAAAGCTAAAATAAGAGTAGGGGTGATAACGTACACGCACACTCACTCTTTCCAATCCAAGTCTTCTTGTATCATAACTCTTTCTGTCCCCTGTCAATCAGCCGACATATTGAAGTTTATCAAGATGAATATCACAACATCGTGGTTGCAACTATTTATAATAATATTTGGATTACTCGTGTCGTCCAGTTCATGTAGCAAACCGGACAGTAAGTAGAACATATTACATTTTTTTTTTCAGAGTATACGTTCTTTTGGAACAAAATATAAATACCTAAAATGTTTAATAATTAAGGTACTGAATAAATTATTTTATCATTGTCCATCGCATTTTACCCATCGTTTATAATAATTAATTTAAATTTTGTTCATAAAATAACTTAAAATTTCACAATATCAGAGTAAAAATTTTTATATGTAATTATATATGATTATATGTAATCATGTAACTATACATGATTATACATATTAAAAGAAAGGATTTTGTTAATTTAACAAGCCTTTAATTTAACAAATGATTTATATATGACAACAAATTGATTTGTTATGATTGCTGTCAGTCTACTATAGCAACCAATTATTAATAATACAATAAAAACAAACTATAGAATCTAACCTTTTTATAACCTGACCTTACTTACTGATTATTTTGATTATTTGTTACATTAACGAATAATGAGAAATAATTGCAATAATAACTGATTCACCAAATCATTACATTTGTTGTCCCTTGATTTGTTCAATATAACAATGTCATTTCTCACAATATAAGGTGTCCCAAAGTTTTTGACACACTGCTTGTGGGCAGATAATGTGAATTAAAATGAATCAAAATTCTTTACTTTTTGCATGAAGCACGAAGAACTATAGATGAAAATTTTTTAAATATTTTGAAAGTTTTAAAGATCTTGAAAATAGACCTTTTTTATCTAATTGTTGTAAAAAAAATAGATAAATATTAATTAATTAAGAAACCCGAGATTCATACAAAAGCTACTCTGATGTTATAGAATAATGTATTAAAATTTTAGATCAATTAGTCAAGTATAATTTCTTTGTAATCGTGTCCAATAGCGAATCATTTTTTAGAGGCGCCGTGGAAATCTGAAATTATTATACATTAAAATCATAAAAAAAGCACAAAAAAAATTTTATGCACCTTTTAAGATTAATAAAATATAGTACAAAAAGTTTCAAATCAATGCGTGCATGTATGTGTGTCTCTATTTTATTACAAAAAAATCTCTAAAAATCGACAGAATTTTCAATCGAGACGCTAGAATATTCTCTTAAGATATCTTTAAGAGTTCTTTAAAAAACATTTTTAAAAACTTTGAAAAATATCTTAAAATTGTCTTATGCATCGATTTTACCCGCTTATTCAACAATTTTTAGAAATTAGAATATCTTGTTAACTGTTGCGAAAATTGCAAAATGATACAAAACTTTTCAATTCAATTTAATCCAGTCTGTTCACAAGCAATGTATCAAAAAGTTTGTGTAAAGATATCCTGTCAGAGCGTTTTTACACAGATTCTTAACTTCTACTTAACATTGATGTTATAACAGTTACTTAAGTGAGTCGCGTATACAATACAATTGGTATACAGTATAGTGGATCGAGCAATTTTATTATCACATCCTAAATTTTAAAAAAAATTTAGAAATGCATTCATAATCTTCTAAACAACACGGATATCCGTTAGATCTAATATTTAAACTGTTTAATACAAGAATAAAAAAATTGCTCTCAACAAAAATTCCACGCAAGAAAGATGGTAACAAAATTCCTGTCAATAATGAAGTAATTTCTAACAAGAAAATTTTTTGTACTTGCATTTATCCGCAAAGTCTGCCACAAGAATGATTAGTAAAGCAGTATATAGTATAGGTTATAGATGCATCAACAAATTAAACAAGTTTATAAAAGCGTATAAAGACAAAAAAATAATTTCCGACAAAAATAATATAATTTATAAGATACAATGTAACAATTGTGACGTTTCTTATGTGGGACAGACGAAGAAGAAGCTCAATACCAAAATAAATGAGCACATTAAAAATATAAAGCTTGGCTCATCTAGACATTCGATTATAACAGAACATAGATTACATATACAATATTATAATATAATCATAATTTTAACTGAAAGAGTATTAGAATAATGGATACGGAATCAAATTATAATAAAAGACTTATTTCCGAACACTGTGAGAAATGACAATGGAATCGACATTGAATCGGTGTCAATTCGACATCGAAATCGTCAAATTGACATCGAATTGACGTCGATTTCATTTCTCACTGCATACAAAGAACAGTTAAATGGTATAAATTTTAAAAAAAGACATCGAATCTCTAGATGACATATATGTGTATTTGTTTAATTTCGAATAATAAAAACGACAACGCTTAGTTCTTTTATCTTTTGACATTTTGACATACATACAGTCTGTAAGAGTGGCTTACTCATGGCTTACTCATAGTCAATTAAAGATATACTCGGAGTTTTTGTTTTCACCGATAAGTATCACCTTTCTGCATGCATTATAAGCAAAGTATCCATTGCTGTTGGAATTGTGTTAGAATAAACAGTTTTCAAAATAAGTGTTGTCTACGCGTCTCCTTTCGAAACAATGTGTTCTTGTGTTCTTCAAAAGGGCCAAAAATGTCATAATTCGCTGCGGCCTGATATTTAATAATAAGTTTGATACATATAATTACTACATATAATATGGTTGTGTTATACTATCTTTTGTAATAAGAAGGTGATACTTATCGGCGAAAACAAAAACCTCGAGTATATCTTTAATTGACTGTGAGTAAGCCCCTGCCACTCTGATCCTTATAAAATTAGTTATATTATATTATCTATTTGTAATTCGAACGTAAAATGATCCTCATATAATACGTTAATGTAATTAGATATATGGGGCAATTATGTACAATATTTCTGCGACTGATGAAGACTAAGTATTGAGTTGTCCGAAAAGTTCGTGCCGATTTTGAAGGAAAATTGAAACGCAGAAGATTTAAATTTTTAATTTCATTTATTAAATTTAAATCTTTTACGGCACGAACTTTCCGGACAATCCAATATAATCGAAACATACAGTTGAAACTTATTTATATCGGAAGATTATAATTTATGAATAATAAATATTATTTGTTACACCTAACTATAACTCGTTTAATGTATTGGCCTTTACTATCTATTAATTTTAATAAAAAGTATTATTTAATTATTAATTAAAATATTATATTTTATATTATATTTTACATAAATAAATCATAATTTGCAGATAATTAGGATGTTTTCAGTTTTACAGTTGACAATTCTGAAATTTAATCGGCCGATTAAGCTCATCGGAATTGATGAGACCAGCCCTAAGTCTCTTCACCAAACGAATTATTACATCAATGTAATAACTTCGTCGTAAAATAATATTTATACGGCATCTTAATAGTTATAACATCCGATGTTATAATTTCGACGTAAATCACTGTGTAAACATAGTGTGAATATATCTGCCTTTATATTTTATATATATATAGAGAGAATTATTAAAATAAATCTTTGGTTAGCATCACTCATTCTAGAGAAAAAGAGAGATTATATAGGATAAAATTACAATTGTAAAAAATGTGTTTGAAACCTATGTATACAATTTCATAATGTTTTTAATTAGTCATTTTCTGACTAACCATATTCTAACTAACTTTGCTTGACTTCTGTAATTTTACAGGGATTAATGCTCCGATAATGAATATTATTAATGAATGATATATGTGTGACAAATAAAATTTAGCTATGTAATTTCATATGTCATGGTCATATATGAAATTTTATCATTACCATATATGACCATGTATATGTATGAAATTATATATATAATCAGACAATTATATGAATTATACTTGTATAATAATATACATATATTTATAATATGTACGACCATTACATAAAATTTTTTTACTCGGATGTCTGAAAACGTGAGTAGCGTTTCAGGATACTTTGGGCCATATAAAGTCGCGCACATCACCAGAAATTCAGGCAAAAGCAGCTAAAAATGTTGCGGAAAGATTATTGGGTAAAGAAATATCTAAGTTGTTTATTATGATACTGGATACTGATTTGGGGCCTATTGGCAAAGATACTTTTAAGGTACGATATTTATTCTCGAACATAGCACTACACATTTGTTCGTGAGTACTTATTTTCAAAAGAGTAATATGATAAATATCGAATAATTTTTTACAGATAACAAAAAATCCTCTAGACGAAATCGAAATTCGTGGCACTTCTGGAGTGGCAATTACATGGGGTTTACATTATTACTTAAAGAACTATTGCAATGTTCATATATCATGGGACGGTACACAAATTGAATTACCAAACATCCTGCCAGAAGTCCGAGTTAAAATTATATCGAATGACAGGTGAGAGGGCGCGCGATTGTGATTGTGATAATCCGATATATTATTTGATGACATATATTTATGTTATTCTCTAACTTTACAGATTCAGATATTATCAGAACGTGTGCACAGTGGGTTATAGTTCAGTGTGGTGGCAGTGGCACCAATGGGAAAAAAACATCGATTGGATGGCCCTTAATGGGATTAATCTTGCCCTTGCTTTTAATGCGCAAGAAGCGATCTGGCAAAGACTATATCAAGAATTGAATCTGACAAAAGAGGAAATCGACGAACACTTGGGTGGACCTGCTTTCTTACCTTGGTCGAGTATTTATATTCCTCAAATTTCTTTGTGTAGGATACAATAGAATATATTTATTGCAATAATGTAGGGCGAGGATGGGCAATATTCGTGGCTTTGGTGGACCATTATCATCAAATTGGCATAATTACACCATACGTCTACAACACCAGATTCTTCAAAGAATGAGAGATCTGGGAATCGTCCCGGTATTACCGGCATTCGCCGGTCATGTGCCGCGAGCTTTTGCCAGACTTTTTCCAAATGCTAATATGACGAAGATCAATCCGTGGAATAAATTCGAAGATAAATATTGCTGGTACGATCAAAATAATCTATTTATATCTCACATTTTCTTCTGATTATTGTTTAAATAATTCTTTATAGAGTAAAATATTTACAATTGTAACTAACAAAAATATTAAAAAAATAGATACAGAATATTCTATACTTTTTGCTATCATTTAAATAAAAATAAAAATACATTTCAGAAATTGATTAATTTTAATTTAATAAAATTAATTCAAATTATTTATATATATATATATATATATATATATATATATATATATAAATTTATATATATTATATATATATAATTTATATATATATAAAGTTCCAATTTGTGTAATATAATTATTATTTATTTCCAGCCCTTATTTGTTAGAACCGACGGATCCATTATTTCGCACTATTGGGAAAAAATTTCTTCAAATGGTGAGTTAAAATAATTTCAATAATAAATGATTATGAATATTTCATTATTGCAGTACATCGATGAGTTTGGTACCGATCATATTTATAATTGCGATACTTTTAACGAAAATGAACCCGGCAATAGTGAGCTTATCTACTTGAGAAACGTCGGACATTCGATTTTCTCGGCCATGAACGCAGTCGATTCAAAAGCAATATGGTAAGTCGGTAAATTTAGAAGGATAGAGAATTCGTTTCATTCTACAATTTAACACATAAATTCTTCGGATTCGACAAATATTAATTTTATACACACATGGACATATATACAAGGTGACCTCAAATATTTCAACTAGACTTTGACAAGATTTTAAGCAATTTAATTCTGAACAAAAAGTTTCCTATAAACG
>Ga0157363_1006956_pt1 | contig 10685 bp, 10 predicted proteins | sample AttsexASBM1_FD_111477 | JGI IMG/M metagenome (GOLD analysis project Ga0157363, IMG submission 111477) | Fungus gardens microbial communities from leaf cutter ant in Ribeirão Preto, State of São Paulo, Brazil - Atta sexdens ASBM1 | ecosystem: Host-associated > Fungi > Mycelium > Unclassified ...
GCGATGAGCCACTACTGCCGCAGCCGTTACGATCTGGTGGCGGTGCTGAAAACGCTGGGGGCCACGCGACGTGCACTGCAGCGGCTGATTATCGGCCAGTGGCTGGCGGTGCTGCTGTTAGCGGGCGTGACCGGCAGCGCGCTGGGGCAGGGGATCGAACTGCTGCTGCTTACCCTGCTGAAGCCGGTGCTGCCCGCATCGCTGCCTGCCGCCAGCCTCTGGCCATGGCTCTGGGCGCTGGGCACCATGTTTGTTATTTCCCTGCTGGTGGGGCTGCGTCCTTATCGTCTGCTGATGGCGACCCAGCCGCTGCGCGTACTGCGGCGCGATGCGGTGGCGCGCGTCTGGCCGCTGCGCGTCTATCTGCCGGCGATGGCGCTGGTGGTGGTGCTGCTGCTGGCGCTGCTGCTGGGGGGCAGCAAAATGCTCTGGGCGCTGCTCACCGGCGTCGTACTGCTGGCGCTGCTGCTCGCCGTGCTGGGCTGGGGTACGCTGCTGCTGCTGCGCCGGCTGGTCGTGCGTAACCTGGCGCTGCGGCTGGCCATTAACCGTCTGCTGCGACAGCCGGCAATGACGCTGAGCCAGCTGGCCGCGTTCTCGCTCTCTTTTATGCTGCTGGCGCTGCTGCTGGTTATGCGCGGCGATCTGCTCGATCGCTGGCAGCAGCAGCTGCCGCCGGATGCACCAAACTATTTTCTGCTGAATATTACGCAGGCGCAGGTGCCACAGGTGCGTGACTTTTTGCAGCAGCATCAGATCAAACCGGAAACCTTTTATCCCGTCGTGCGCGCGCGTTTGGTTGAGCTGAACGGCAAAGCTGCCGATCCGCGTCAGGATAATGCGCTGAACCGCGAGCTCAATCTGACCTGGCAGGCGCAGCGGCCGGATCACAACCCGCTGCTTGCCGGCAGCTGGCCCCCGCGGCCAGGGGAGGTTTCGATTGAAGCCGAACTGGCGCAGCGGCTGGGCGTTAAGCCAGGGGATGAGCTGACCTTTAGCGGCGATACGCAGACGTTCAGCGCGCGCATCAGCAGTCTGCGTAAGGTGGACTGGGAGAGCCTGCGGCCTAACTTCTTTTTTATCTTCCCGCCCGGCGCGCTGGAGCAGCAGCCGCAGACATGGCTGACCAGCTTCCGCATGGCGAATAATCCGGCGCTGCTGGCGCAGCTGAACCGGACGTTCCCGACGCTGAGCCTGCTCGATATTGGCAGCATCATGAAACAGATTGGCCAGGTGCTGGCGCAGGTGAGTCAGGCGCTGGAAATCATGGTGGTGCTGGTGACGCTGTGCGGTGTCCTGCTGCTGCTGGCGCAGATCCAGATCGGCATGCGCCAGCGTCGTCAGGAGCTGGTGGTGTATCGCACGCTGGGCGCGAGCAAACGTCTGCTGCGCGGCACGCTGTGGTGTGAGTTTGCTCTGCTCGGCGTGGTTTCCGGAATAGCGGCTGCGCTGGGTGCAGAGGCCGCGCTGTGGGCACTGCAGCGTAAAATTTTCGATTTTCCCTGGCAGCCCGACTGGACGCTGTGGTTTGCGCTACCGCTGTGCGGAGCGCTTCTGCTGTCGCTGTGCGGCGGCTGGCTGGGCGTGCGACTGCTGAAGGGCAAAGCGCTGTTCCGGCGCTTTGAAGCGGCGTAATCAGGATCCCTCTGTCTGAGGGATCCCGTCAGCAACTCAGAGCTTCGCCTGCGCCCAGGCGAGGCCCGAGGCGTATTCCGGCGGCAGCAGCGGCTGCAGCGCGTGCAGGGCAGTGGCAAGACGTGATGGCTCACTGTCAGTGAGATTCAGGTGTCCCACCTTGCGGCCAGGCCGGACCTCTTTGCCATACCAGTGCAGATGCACCAGCGGCTGCGCCAGCCAGGCGTGGTTTACGTCGCTGCCGATCAGATTCACCATCACCGAGGGTGCGAATACCGCCGGCTGCGGCAGCGGCAGGCCAAGAATGGCGCGCAGATGCAGCTCAAACTGGCTGATGGACGCGCCGTTCTGCGTCCAGTGACCGCTGTTGTGCACGCGCGGTGCCAGCTCATTGATCAGCAGTCCCTGCGGCGTGATAAAGCACTCCATCGCCATGACGCCCACGTAATCCAGCGCCTGCATAATGGCGCGCAGCATGGTTTCCGCCTGCTGCTGCTGTGCACTATCCGCCTGCGGGAACGCCACGCTGGTGCGCAGAATGCCCTCTTCGTGCAGGTTGTGTGTCAGCGGGTAGAATACCATGCTGCCATCCTGACCGCGCGCGCCTACCAGCGAAACCTCACCGCTAAAATTTATGCCCTGTTCAACAATGCACTCGCCATAGCACTCAGCGGGTAACGTCTCTGTTTCATCCGCCCGCAGCCGCCACTGGCCGCGACCGTCATAACCGCCGGTGCGGCGTTTGACAATCGCCAGTTCGCCCAGCTTCTCAAACACCGCCGGCCACTCATCAGGTGCGGCCAGCAGCTGCCACGGTGCGGTAGCCAGGCCAAGCTCATCCAGCAGCTGCTTCTGCGTCAAACGGTCGGCAAGGCGCGGGAAGATATCGCGGTTCACAAAGGCGGGGTGGCGGGCGAGCTCGCGCGTCAAGGCGGTTTCCGGCCAGCGTTCAATCTCGGCGGTGATCACGCTCTCTGCAATGGGCAGCGAGGCGGGCTCCGCATCCAGTCCCACCGGATAGACCGCAATGCCCAGCGGCTCAGCCGCCTGGCGCAGCATACGGCCCAGCTGACCGTTACCCAGTACGCATACCGGCTTCATGCCTCACCCCGCGGATCCGGATTCTCCAGCACCTCATCGGTCTGCGCCTGGCGCCACGCGGTGAGACGCGATGCCAGTGCCGCATCGTGGGTGGCCAGGATCTGCGCGGCCAGCAGCGCCGCGTTGGCTGCGCCCGCTTTGCCAATGGCCAGCGTACCCACCGGAATGCCGCGCGGCATCTGTACAATCGAGTAGAGGCTGTCAACACCGCTCAGCGCGGCGCTCTGCACCGGTACGCCCAGCACCGGCACCAGCGTTTTTGCTGCGATCATGCCGGGCAGATGCGCAGCACCGCCGGCGCCCGCAATAATCACCTGGTAGCCATGCGCAGCGGCACCTTCAGCAAAACTGAACAGCTTGTCCGGGGTGCGGTGGGCAGAAACCACCTCCACGTGAAAGGGAACGTCCAGGCTGTTGAGAATTTCCTCGGCGAACTGCATGGTAGCCCAGTCACTTCTGGAACCCATGACGATAGCGATACGGGCCGGGGCGGCAGTGGATGACATGCGGTCAACTCCTGTGAATAGACAAACGAACCTGGCCGGTGAGGCAGGTAAGAAGGGCACAGAGGATAGCATGAGATAGCAGCAAGGAAAACGGTTGCGCGGCCAGAAAACGGGCAATTGCACCCGTAAAATCAGAAGGGGAAGGCGATCAGTTTTATGCCGCTGGCGTCCAGCTGGATCATCGAGCCTGCGTTGTGCCATGCCCCAAGAACAGCGCGCTGCGCGGGAAGGCCATTTAGAGAGAGCGTGTGGATTTCCGGCCGGTGCGTATGGCCGTGGATCAGCAGCAGAGCCTGCTGGCGCTGCATGGCTGCTGCCACCGCCTGCGGGTTTACATCCATAATGGCCAGCGATTTATGCTGGTTCGCCTGCCGGCTGCCGGCGCGCATTCTGGTCGCGATGCGCAACCGCAGACGCAGTGGCAACGCCAGAAACAGCCGCTGCAGCCAGCGCTGGTGGACCTTTGCGCGAAAGCGCTGATAGCCAGCATCGTCCGTGCAGAGCGTGTCGCCGTGCATAATCAGCACGCGCTGACCATACAGCTCCAGCACCTTCTCCTCCGGCAATAGCGTCATGCCGCTGGCGCGGGCAAAGCGCTTGCCCAACAGGAAATCGCGGTTGCCGTGAATAAAATAGACCGGCACCGGCAGGGCGCGCAGGGCGGTGGCGATCTGCTGATGCAGCGGATTAGGATCGTCATCGCCAATCCAGGCTTCAAACAGATCGCCCAGGATGTAAAGCGCCTCGCACTGCCGCGCTTCACCCTGCAAAAAATGCAGAAAACCGGCAGTAATTGCCGGTTCTTCCTGACACAGATGGAGATCTGCGATAAACAGCGTGCGCGACATTACTCGCTGACGGTCACTTTCTGGATGACAACGTCTTCGGTCGGCACGTCCTGATGCATACCGCTGCGGCCGGTTTTCACCGCTTTGATTTTTTCGACGACATCCATACCTTCAACCACTTCAGCAAACACGCAGTAACCCCAGCCCTGCAGGCTTTCGTCGCGGAAGTTCAGGAAGTCGTTGTCAGCAACGTTGATAAAGAACTGTGCGGTTGCCGAGTGCGGAGCCTGAGTGCGCGCCATCGCCAGCGTGCCTTTGGTGTTTTTCAGGCCGTTGTTCGCTTCGTTGCGGATTTCAGCTTTGGTAGCTTTCTGCTTCATGCCCGGTTCAAAACCGCCGCCCTGAACCATAAAGCCATTGATGACACGGTGGAAAATAGTGTTGTCATAAAAACCTTCACGGCAGTAGTCCAAAAAGTTCTGTACGGTGGCCGGCGCTTTATCATCAAAGGTTTTGATTACGATATCGCCATGGTTCGTCTGGAAAGTGACCATTATATTCGTCCTGTGGAGGTTGTATTCAGTATCAGTTGCCGCGTTCGCATGCGGACGGGCATTTTGTCGACGCCTCTTATAACATAATTTCCCGGAACGCGTCAGCAAGGCAACGGCATCTGGTATCTCAGCGATGCACAAGTCAGAAAAATACGGCACAATATCAGGCTACCAAAGAAGGCGTCTCCCGCACACGATAAAAACGGAACCGTTCAATGCTAAAGATCTATAACACCCTGAGTCGACAGAAAGAGGAATTTAAACCTATTCATGCTGGTGAAATCGGCATGTACGTGTGTGGTATTACGGTTTACGACCTCTGTCATATCGGCCATGGGCGTACGTTTGTGGCATTTGACGTGGTGGCGCGTTACCTGCGCTATATTGGCTATCAGCTGAAGTATGTGCGTAATATCACTGATATTGATGACAAAATTATTCGCCGCGCTAACGAAAATGGCGAAACCATTGAGACGCTGACCAACCGCATGATTGCGGAGATGCACCAGGATTTTGCCGCACTGGGCATCCTGCCGCCGGACCTGGAACCACGCGCCACGCGCCATATCGCGGAAATTATTGAGCTGGTGGAGCGGCTGATTGAACGCGGTCACGCCTACGTGGCGGAGAACGGCGATGTGATGTTTGATGTGCTGAGCGATACCGATTATGGCGCGCTGTCGCGTCAGGATCTGGAGCAGCTGCAGGCGGGTGCCCGTGTGGAAGTGGCAGAGGTAAAACGCAACCCGATGGATTTCGTGCTGTGGAAGATGTCCAAAGCCGATGAGCCGTCGTGGGAATCGCCGTGGGGCAACGGTCGTCCGGGCTGGCACATCGAGTGCTCCGCCATGAACTGCAAGCAGCTTGGCAGCCACTTTGATATTCACGGCGGCGGCTCTGACCTGATGTTTCCGCACCATGAAAATGAAGTGGCGCAGTCCACCTGCGCGCACGACGGTCCCTATGTCAATTACTGGATGCACTCCGGCATGGTGATGGTTGACCGTGAGAAGATGTCAAAATCACTCGGCAACTTCTTCACCGTGCGCGATGTGCTGCAGCACTATGACGCCGAAACCGTACGCTATTTCCTGATGTCAGGACACTATCGCAGCCAGCTTAACTACGGCGAAGATAACCTCAACCAGGCACGTGCGGCGCTGGAGCGTCTGTATACCGCACTGCGGCATACCGATACCGGCGCGCAGCCTGCCGGTGGCGAAGCTTTTGAAGCGCGTTTCCGCGCGGCGATGGATGATGACTTCAACACGCCGGAAGCCTACTCGGTGCTGTTTGATATGGCGCGCGACGTGAACCGCCTGAAGAGTGAAGATAAAGCGGCGGCTGACGGGCTGGCGGCCAGATTGCGCGAGCTGGCGAATGTGCTGGGGATACTGCAGCAGGATCCGGAGCTGTTCCTGCAGAGCGGAGCGCAGACGAATAATGACGAAGTCGCAGAGATTGAGCAGCTGATCAAAATGCGCAACGACGCGCGTCAGGCGAAAGACTGGGCGCAGGCGGATGTGGCGCGTGACCGGCTCAACGCGCTCGGCATTGTGCTGGAAGATGGTCCGCAGGGCACCACCTGGCGACGTAAATAAGAAAAAAGGGCGAACCCGGGTTCGCCCTTTTTGCTAAGCGACCACCGTTATGCGCTGGCCGGCAAACTCTACCGTCTGTCCGGCGACGATTTTACAGCGCTTGCGCGTTTCAATCGCCCCGTTCACGCGCACTTCACCTTCATCAATCACCGCTTTGGCCTGCGCGCCGCTCTCTACCCAGCCTTCCAGCTTCAGCAGATCGCACAGATCAACGTGCTGATGTTTACCCAGTGAGAAACTCGCCATTATGCTTCCTCCACGTCGTGATACGCTTCGCACGCCAGCAGCGTGTTTTCAATTAAAGTGGCTACCGTCATCGGCCCGACCCCGCCCGGGACTGGCGTAATGTAAGAGGCGCGCTCAGCGGCAGCGGCAAAATCAACGTCGCCCACCACTTTACCGCTCTCCAGCCGGTTGATGCCGACGTCAATCACCACCGCGCCTGGTTTGATCCAGTCACCCGGAATAAAACCGGGCTTGCCCACGGCCACGACCAGCAGATCGGCGTGCTCCACGTGATGGCGCAGATCGCGGGTGAAGCGGTGAGTAACCGTCGTGGTACAGCCTGCCAGCAGCAGCTCCATGCTCATCGGGCGGCCAACGATGTTAGACGCGCCGACCACTACGGCGTTCAGGCCATAGGTATCGATGTTATAACGCTCCAGCAGCGTGATAATACCGCGCGGCGTGCAGGGACGCAGTTTCGGCGCACGCTGGCAGAGGCGACCCACGTTATAGGGATGGAAACCATCCACATCTTTATCCGGCGTGATGCGCTCCAGCACCTTGACGTTGTCGATACCGGCCGGCAGCGGCAGCTGCACCAGAATGCCGTCAATCGCCGGGTCACTGTTCAGCTCATCAATCAGCGTCAGCAGCTCGCTTTCGCCGGTGGAGTCGGGCAGGTTATAAGCACGGGAGACAAAGCCCACCTCTTCGCAGGCGCGACGTTTGTGCGTGACGTAGATCTGCGAAGCGGGATTTTCGCCCACCAGGATCACGGCCAGACCCGGCGCACGTTTGCCCGCCGCCAGGCGCTGCTGCACTTTTTCCGCAACTTCGCTACGCACCTGCTGCGCAATCGTTTTACCGTCAATAATTTTTGCTGCCATCAGAGAGGAAATCCATCTGTAGAGAGTTAAATCGGGGATGGTGCCTATTCTGGCAGAAGCGCGGGCGGCTGTCAGTCACAGTTTCAGCAGCCTGCGCGCTTTCAGGCTTTTTTCGTGGTGACGCGTGCCAGCCTGCATAGGTATGATATCTGCAGGACACTCTGGGAACGATGTAATGATCTGGATAATGCTTGCCACTCTGGCAGTAGTGTTTGTGGCTGGATTTCAGCTGCTCACCGCCGCCTCGCGTCACGCCGCCCAGCGGCTCAGCAAGCGGCTGCAGCTGCCGCCGGTACAGGTGGAGTCAATGCTCTCGATGATGGGGAAAGAGGCGGCGAAAGAGTTCACCGACTACCTCAGCCGCGATAACGAAACGCATCTGCACAATGGCGCAGCGGTACTGCTGATCTGGCAGGTACTGATTGTTGACGGCAGCGAGGAGAACAGCCAGCGCTGGCATGCCATTCTCAGTCGTGCCGGGTTTCCACCGCTTATCCGCCGCCAGCAGTTGCTGCTCGCGCTGGGCTTTCTGCGCCAGCTGGAGCCGGACAGCCAGGAGCTGCACGCGCTGCGTGAGCAATATAATGCGCGCTTTACGCCACAAGGGATTGAGCTGGAAGGGGAATCCACCGGCACCAGTAATCTCGTGTCGCTCAGCGAATGGCGCAAACGCCATTGATGCAAATTGGTTATTCCCGCAGCACTCCGCTGCACAGAAACGGCAAAAACGTTGACGTACCCGCTTCCCGACGTATAATCCGACCCAACTCCTCAGCGCCCTTAGCTCAGCTGGATAGAGCACCGGCCTTCTAAGCCGTAGGTCACAGGTTCGAATCCTGTAGGGCGCGCCAAGTCAAATCAAGCAGTTACGCCACTCCTCCAGCTTTCATATTTTCTGCATGAGACAGATTTGGGACACGACTGCCTGAGGGTCGCCGTCGCAGTTTTTCGCCGCTCTGTTAACAATAGCGGCTCAGCTATCTGAATTAACAATACAGTGACATAAGGATTTCAGACGCGGTTGCTGAAACCGTACAGTATGTTTTATTCGTAATCATAATATCTGTTCAGCTCAGCTTCTTTTTTATAACTTTTCCCGAGCATAAACCCGATAGATAAAAGCGTTAAGATTATCGGCATGATAAATACTGCGCTGCGGGTAAAGAAATCTTTTTCAAAGCTCCATCCCACCTCGATACTGATTGTCATAAGCAGCAGAGAGGTGGCAAGTATAAAACTGCAGCCAAGCAGACTGCCGCTCTTTTTGAGACTTTTGATGTAGGCAGGGCTGTAATTGTCCTCGGGCCGGGCAAGTTTCCCGTTCATTTGAAGAAACGTGATTTGCTCGCCTCTCTTCTCCCTTGCTGCCAGCAGCTGAGCACGTTCTCCGTTACGAACTGCCATGGCTGCCCAGTCCATCATCAGCCACTGATAGCCCGTCGTCCAGGTATCGGCTATCCGCATATTTTGCCAGCTCCGGACGTTAATTCCTGCATTGTTCTCCGCCAGGGAATTTTTCAGCAAATTAAGACTTTCTCCCTGCAGATCGCTGGTCCAGACGTGCCGCAGGTCAGCGGGCCTGACTTGCCCGGCAGACAGCAGTGCATTAATCCTGCGCTCAAGGTTATAAATTTGAGCGCTCATTCCTTTAAAACAGCAGACCGGCACTCTGTTTCCGCTTATTTGCCGGTAGCGGGAAAAGAGCAGTGCACAGGCATATTCACAAAAGTTACGATTATCGCCATCATGCAGTTCGGCAATTAACAGCAGACGAAATCCGTTAAACGACCCGTCTGTCCACTGCTGAACCAGTGACAGTTCAGGCATGTCGTCAAAATAGTGAAAGCTGGCATGGCGGAATGCGGCATGGAAAGAGCGGACCAGCGATGTGATGTCATCGCGAACAGATCCTGCTGTATTACCCATGTAGAGAAACAGTTCAGGACGTTCGGTGATGGCGTCAATCTGTGTCAGATCCAGCTGTTCCAGCAGGCGCTGCACTGTGACCAGCATCCGTCCCATGCCTGACCTTTCATCATCCTCAACGGAAAGCCTGAGGGGAATATCGCCATCCACCGGCATTTTCCCCTCAAGTCCGAGCATTTTCAGGGCTGCGTTATCAACCGGAAAGATTGAGGTGTGTTCAGCCAGCAGCGTCCATTCAGAAGCCCGTGATTGCCAGTCTGATTCAACACCGCAGTACGCAAGCTGCATCAAAAGACGCCAGCAACAGAGAATGTTGAAAGAAATAAAGCATAGCGAAACAACCGTCATGCAGACCGCAACAGGGAGCGCCAGTAATCGCCAGATAAGCATGCTGAGCGTTAGCTGCGCATTCTCAAGCGTCAGGGCACTGAACATCAGCATCAATATAAGGGCCACAATACCTGCAGCTATCGTAAACAGACGGGGAAAGCGTATTTCCGTTTTCTCCGGACAAGAGAGCAACGGCTTCCAGAAATATTTCATTTATCGCACTCCTGCTTCGGGCAAAGAGCTTAATAGCAGGCATCCGCACGCCACTTTGCAACGATGGGTCACAACGTGACGGCCGTTCATGATCCAGGCAGGATGCCCTTCAGCAGCAGCGGTTTCACCATGCTGACTGCACCGCGCTTTGTCGCCGATCAGCATTACCGGCTTACCATCGAACATCTCTCCTGAAGCTTCAGTAACATAGCCTCCCGCCGACAGGCGGTCTCCCAGTCGAATAACGCCATCCATGAAATATCCTTACTCTCTGTCCTGTTAAATTTATTTTTGTGCAAATGAAATCACATTCCCGCCTTCATATCGCACTGCATGCGGGTCCAGCCCGTATAGCCCTTCACCTCCGGCACGCGGGTCGGCAAGTTCTGAAAGTTGGCGTGATACTGCTCCATTCTTACTGGCAGGATGCGGGGATCGATATAAAGGAGACCCCAGCGCGAAACGTTCTCACCTTTGCCAGGACGAATAGCGTCCAGCCGGTCATAGTAAACTTTGCCTTTAAATGTATAGCTGTAGTTAATCCCTTCTCCGCCCGGCATGATGCGCGGATCGTCAAAAGGGTGAGAGGACATATAGAGGTGTCCCTGCTTCGTCAGCAGAAATCCCTGGTCGTTGACCACGGTCAGGGAAGCGATGTTTTCGTATGCGGGAGAATCAGAACCCGCTTCGTCATCTTCACGGCCTTTTACGGTTGAAGACATCCATGTGCGACCATAATCTCGTGAAATTGTCATGCCGGAAGAGTTCCACCATGGAACAGCGATGTAGCGTTCGGAGGCGTTGATGTAGGGCTTGGTAAAGATGCGATAAAACTGCGACGATACCTCACTGCGGATATCGCGCTTCTCATCCACAAACCACAGGGCGCCCTCGCAGGCGACCCCGTGCAGCTCCAGCC